>Ga0315282_10000092_pt1 | contig 172747 bp, 121 predicted proteins | sample YL17G07_20_MG_FD_203693 | JGI IMG/M metagenome (GOLD analysis project Ga0315282, IMG submission 203693) | Sediment microbial communities from Yellowstone Lake, YNP, Wyoming, USA - YL17G07_20 | ecosystem: Environmental > Aquatic > Freshwater > Lake > Sediment | place: USA: Wyoming | collected... | reverse complement strand
TCCACGAACGCATCATAGGCTCGCACGGGATCATCCTGGGGGACATACTCCTCAATACTTCGGGGCAAAAACATCTGTTGGGAACGCTCGGATTGCCGAAATGCCATCGCAGGACTCCTTTCCAAAACCCTACCGCCCATCATACATCCCTCCGCCAAAAAGGAAAGAACCTGCTTGTCGGAATTGTGACACAGCCTGTGCGCTTGACGATGCCACCCATCTCATGCCACGAGGATCTCAACAAGTTCGGACGAACACAACGGGTCTGCCCGCGCCACCCAAGATTGGACCTTTCCAGGCTAAACAGGTACTTGCACCCTCGACAGGAGAAACGCCTCACGGCGTCACTACCAACACGTCTTCGCCGCGCGGTATCGGTCGAATGCCTGAGCCATAAATACTGCACCGTTGCCATTGAAATCGCCGATAGTTTCGGCTATGTTACCACCTTCTGTCGAATGTACGGGTTACTATGAATTTGGAGGTACCGATTGTGACAGTCATCAGGCAAGTGCAAGTAGCCGTCTGCGGGATTCTGCTGGCCTCTTCCGTGGGGCTGGCGGCCGTGCAGGACACGAACGATTTCAAAACGGAGATGGACAAGGTCAGCTATCTCATCGGCACGCAGTTCGCCAACAGCCTCAAAGCCCAGAGCGTCGATGTCAACGTGGACATGCTGGTTCGCGGACTGCGGGATACACTGGCCGGCAAGCCATCCCCGTTCACTGCGGAGCAGCAGAACGCCATCATGACGGAATTCCAGAAGAGCCGCTCCGCCAAACTCAAAGCACAACAGGAACAAAGGGACCAGCAGGCCATGGATAAACTCGGCAAGGACAACGCATGGAAACTCAAGCTCACGAAGCCCGAAGTCATGAAGTTTGACGCCAACAAGGATTACTTCTGGGTCCTCGAAACCAATAAGGGCGAGATCCGGATCAAACTGATGCCCGACATCGCCCCGATGCACGTGACCAGCACGATCTTCCTGACGAACAAAGGTTTCTACGACGGCACGATGTTCCACCGCGTGATCCCGGAGTTCATGGCGCAGGGCGGCGACCCGCTGGGGACCGGCACTGGCGGCCCGGGCTACAAGTACGATGCCGAGATCAACCCCAAGGTCAAGCATGACCGTCCGTACCTGCTGAGCATGGCCAACGCCGGACCCGGAACCGACGGCAGCCAGTTCTTCATCACGTTCAAGCCGACGCCCTGGCTCGACGGCAAGCACACGATCTTCGGTGAAGTCGTCGCTGGCCAGGACACCGTCAAGAAGCTCGAAGCCGCTGGAACCCCGGGCCAGGGTAAGCCCAAGGAAGAGCTGAAGATCATCAAGGCCAAGATCGAAGAAAAGGCCAAGGGCTAAGCCATAGCCTTGTCTGTCATCCTGAATTTGGCACAGCCGACTGAAGGATCTGGCCTGCGATTACGAGAAATCCCCTTCTCGCTGGCCAGATCCTTCGGCTTCATGTTTGAACTCGCCCTTCGGCTTGGAGGAATGACCAAGTCGCGGTGCCGTGAGAGTCTCTCGGAGAGTGTGTGTCAAAAGGCCCCCCCTTCCCGTAGCATGGGCATCTTGCCCATGAGTCGCAGGGCCATCTTGGCCCTGCATACCGTTATCTTTCCACGGGCGAGACGCCCGTGGGACACACGGGCAAGATGCCCGTGCTACTTTTCAGTCACCCCTTGAATCTGCATTGCCTACGTGTCACTGTGAGGCGGGCGGCTCTTCCTGTGGGCGGAGGAACGTGATTTCCCATCTCGACAGGCCGGCGATGAAGAGTCTGGCGGTTTTGCCGGCCAGCTTGTCAGTTTCGTGCTTGGATGCATCGAGACCGACGACCTGCGGGTACCATTTCGATTTCTCTAGCTCGGCGGCGTCGAGGATCTTGGCGGGCGGGGTCCAGCCGGCAGGGTCGCCGAGCGTAGGGTTGAAGCTGACGTAGATGCCCTCCTGCGTCCAGTCCTTGTCCTTGGCGCGATTCAAGAGCATCACCCAGGCTTCGAGATGGGTGTTCCAGTGGATCGAAGGGCCCCAGAATGCGTCGGCGTCCGGCCGGTGCCAGTCGATCCTGGCCGGGAAGACTGGCGTGACGTGCCCACCGAGGCCTGGCTCGGTCCATGCACCCCTGTACCACTTGAAGACCTTGCCGACCGGCGTATCGCGGTCCGCCATGCGCATCCGCGCGACCGCGACGCCCTGCTCGGCCACGTCCTTGTTATAGGTGCTCACGTAGAAATAGAAGAACTCGTTTTCGCGGTCCGCGACGACGCAGAAGTCACCGTTGCCGCCGACGAAGTAATGATTGGCGGAGGCCTCATTGTTCGATCCGGCCGGGGCCTCCATCACGATCCCCAGGTCCCGCCAGTGCAGGCCGTTATCCGTCGAGACCATCTGCCCGATTCGCGGCGCTGTCCTGCCGCCCGGCAGCGGCGGCTCGTTGTGGTACCACATGCACAGCGAGCCGTCCTGAGCCTTGTATGTCGCCTCGATCCACCGCGCGCCCATCTTCCACGTGGCCTCATTGTCAAAGCTCGTCCGCACTGACGGCCGGCTCAGGTCGAACAGGTCCGCCCCCTGCGACCGGAACGGATGCCCGGTCGAGTAGAACATGTACATCGTCCCGCCGTCCCAGTGTGCCGGACTGCTGCAATCGATATCCCCCGCCTCCTGCGGATTGGCGCCCCCCTGCACCACCCCCGGAAATCGCACCCGTGCCACACTGCGGATGACGACTCGATTTCCCTCGCCCGCTGCAAGACAGGAACCAGTAACAAGAAGCGTCACAAGCGTCAGATGAGCCAATCTCATGCAATCAGTCTCCTTTCATACTGATTCCAGTTGACTTCTTCGTAGCAAATGGCAGTAATCCGGGTGGCATCGTCAAGCGAAGCTTGGCGATGGTCCCCCAGGACCGGGTCAAACCATCGCCAAGGCCTGCGGCCTTGACGATGCCACCCGGAGACACGAAATTCATAGAAGGAATCGGTATCACCTCAACATTATAGTTGCCGGCTACGTCTCTCGGAAGGTGTTGTCGCAGTTGTCACAGATACAGCCGGACGGCACGGTCCCCGTCAGGATCACCAGGCGCAGATGCCGGTATTCGTTGTCCCTCCAGATCTCGCGAAACCTCTTCTGAGCGACGTTTCCCAGCGGCATTTCACCGTCGAGGTCCAGGCAGCATGGGACCACCGTTCCGTCCGACAGGATGCACCCGTGACGAAAGGGGGCGGCACAGGGATTGTACCCGGACCCGGCTCCTTCGACCCGCCGGTCCTCGACAAGCCCATGCCACGTCACATATTCCGCCGTCCGCACCTCATCGACGCCGCTCGTCTTCCACCGCTCGACGAAGTCGTGCAGCAGCTCGTCGGTGTCCCGCATGCGAATGATCTCGATCGCCGTATAGGGGCCGCCGCCGGCCTGCCGGCGCAGATCCAGGTACTGCCGGATGTTTGATTCGACCTGCGCGAACTTCGCCGGCGGACGCAACCGCTCGTACACCGGTCCAGAGCACCCGTCGAACGAGAACGACAGATAGGTCAGCGGCGATGAAAGCAGCATTTCTGATATTTCCGGAGTGAGCATGGTCGCATTCGTGTGGATCGCCGTCTGGCAACTCCTGGTTCCGGCGCATTCGATCAGCTCGAACAGGCTCTCGTGCGGCAGCGGCTCGCCCGACAGGTACAGCTTGACCAGGGGCCGGGTCTCGCACACGTCGTCGATGATCGCGCGGAACAGCTCAAGCGACACGTGCGGCGGGCGGGGTCTCAACCCTTTCGATTGAGGACACATGATGCACCGCAAATTGCACCCGCGGCTGATGTCGAGCCAGTAATCCGAGGGCAGAGGAGGGATGTAGTAGTCCATCAGCTCGGCAATGTTGGTCCATAGAGGCATCGGCCGGCCCTCGAAGGAGACTCTCCCCACCTTAGGGTCGGCGCCCCACCCTGTCAACCGTCGCGCGGACATTTTGCGTTTGCTTTTCGCGGTGCCGTCGGCCACAATGCCGCTTGCCGACACGTGAGCGTCGTGGCCGGTGTCACGAATGAATCATGGAGCGGAGACTATTGTCCACAGTCAGATTGGCCGAAGGAGATGCGACATGTATTGTTCGAAATGCGGAGCATTGAATCCCGACGACGCGAGGCTGTGCAGCGAGCCGCCCGGCTATCGCCCCCCACCGGAGAGTCTCGAACACATCCGGCCCAGGTAGCAACAGGTTACTGCTGCTTGATCGCGTCGGCCTTTTTGTGAAAGAACTCCAGCCAGCCCGCTATGATCGCATCCGACAACTCCTTCGATCCGCGAGATTCCTCAATGGTCTTGCCCCAGTAAAAGCTGATCCAGCCGTCGGCGATCTTGCGCGAGCCGTCGATGAAAGCCTCCAGCTCCTGGACGCTGCACTTGAGCGGAAAGATCTCCTCGACGACGAGGGGCTTGCCGATGTCGTAAACAGCGAGGGCTGTAAGGGCCTTGTCGATTTTGCCGCTTTCCGGGTAGAAGTGAACGCTCGCGAAATCGAGGTGCTCGGCCACCTCCTTGGAGTAGAACAGCGGCTTGGCGCCGGGGAAGACCAGAGCCCAGGGGATCACGCCCACCGTAATCAGGTGGCGAGAGTCGTGCTTTCGGATCGCTGCGGCGAGCCGGTCCACCCATGCCTTGGCGACCTGCTGCTGCGTGCGTCCAGCCAAGTCAAGCGAGATGCGCTGGACGAAATAGCTGCCGCCGAATTCGCCCGCGAGCCACTCGGTCTCCTTCTTGTCGCCGGGCAGGATCGGCTCGTTCATCAGGTCATAGCAGAAAATGGCGGCGCTCTTGGCACAGCGGCCGACGACCGCCTCCCAGAACCGGGCCTGAACACCCCACCGGGCCTCTTCCGAAAGCTTGTCGTACCACGCGGGAACGTCGGCCTTGTGGTAACACGCGAGGCCGGTCACGTCTAGGTACAGATTCAGGCCTTGCGCCAGTTCCACGAGGCGGGCCAGCCTGTCGAGGGAGCCGCCATTCGGCGCATTCGCCTCTTGCATGAATTTGCCCAGTTGCAGGTGGATACGAACGACATTGGCGCCAAGGTCCTTGATTTCGCGGAAGTCCTCTTCCACCTTTGGCCATTCGGCGTCCCAGTAGTCCTCCAGCAGGCGGCCCTTCTCATCATGGTCGTAGTTGACGCCCCAGGCCAGGAAGGGCCGGCGGTCGCCCTCGCAAATGAAGCCGTGCCCGTCCTCGGAAATTCGCACGCCCTGCATCTGACGCGGCTCCGCCGGCGCTGACGCGGCAAACGCCAACACAGCGGCAAGACAGAGAAGCCGCAGTTGTCCGGTGCGTGGAGCTGCACACCGCCCTGCCCCTGACGGATCGACGGTATTCATCAAATGCACCTCTGTTCTTCTCACGTGTGGACTTGCGTACAATGGAGGTCGGGCATCCTTGAGGAAGAAATCGCCTCCGTCCTGTTCCGGCGCTCTGGCGTTCGCCCTGGCAGGCGAAAATCGGGGCGAGTGGACTTGAACCACCGACCTCTTGCACCCCATGCAAGCGCGCTAGCCAAACTGCGCCACGCCCCGAGGTATAGCGATCCTATTGTACGACGACCGCCAACACCGGACAAGGTTTTTTTGCAAAAAACCAGAGCAGCCACACCTGAGCTAACGATGCCGGGACTCCGCACCCGAGGTGCGGAAAGCCCGATGCTCGACAGGAGATTATAAATCGCAAAAAAAAATGCCACAGCACCTTGACAAAGTTAGGCCGAACTAACTACAATCTCGTAGTAAGCAGCAACGAAAGGCCAATGTTATGGATTCTCGCAGAGAAAAGCAGCTCAGCGCCTCTCTTGAGGACTACCTGGAGGCGATTCTCAACCTGGCGGGCGATTCGCAGGGCGCCAGGAGCAAGGATATCGCCGAGGCGCTGGGTGTCGCGAGACCTTCCGTGACCGGGGCGCTGCAAGCGCTCAGAGAAAAGGGGTTGGCCAACTACGAGCCCTACGGCTGCATCACATTGACGCGTCAAGGGCATGCGGCAGCCCGGGAAGTCGTGCGAAAGCATGACGTTCTCAAGGCGTTTTTCATGGACGTGCTCGGGGTCGAGCCGGAGGCGGCGCAGCAGGCGGCGTGCGGAGCAGAGCACACGCTGGGGCCCGAGGTTATCGGACGCCTGCTTCGGTTCATGGATTATGTGGCGGCCGGCGGCCGGACCGGCCGGGATGTAACTGCCGAATTCCGCCAGTTCTGCAAAAGACGCCCGGCCAAGTCAAAGGAAAGAGCAGGGCAACCATGACGACCGGTCTCTTTTTTTTGTCGCATAAGTTTGGCTCACCTAACTTTCTGAGAAGATCGGCTGATCGACGGATGATGCTGACTCCGGTTGAGTATTTCGTATTTCCGGGTGGCAGCGGCAAGGCCGAAGGTTTTGCCGATGGCGGATGGGTAAACCATCGGCAAGCTGGCGCTTGCCGATGCCACCCAAAGCCTGATGACAGGCTATGAAGAACTCATGTGGAATCGGTATGAGTAACACGCAATGGCAAAACCAAAAGTAGTCCTTGTAGGCAATCCGAACGTCGGCAAGAGCGTCATGTTCAACAACCTGACGGGCTCGTACGTGACGGTGTCGAACTACCCCGGCACAACGGTGGAAGTCTTCAGAGGAACCGGTCGGGCCGGCGACATCGAGTTCGAGGTGATTGACACACCCGGCATGTATTCGCTGCTGCCGATCACCGAAGAGGAACGGGTCGCCCGGAACATCATCCTGGAGGAACGCCCGTCGGTGGTGCTTCACATCGCCGACGCCAAGAATCTGGAGCGGATGCTGGGCCTGACTGTGCAGCTTGTGGAGGCCGGCCTGCCCACGATCCTCGTGCTCAATATGATGGACGAGCTCAGGACACTCGGAAAACGGGTGAATATCGACCTGCTGCAAGCGCGACTCAAGATCCCGGTGGTGCCGGCCGTGGCCACCGCACGCGAGGGGATGGACCTAGTAACACAGAGGATTCGCGATTATGTCTGCAAATCTTGATGTAGCGGCACAACCCCGCAGCAGCCCGGCGTTCACGCTCGACCAAGCCGTAGAGCGGATCGGCGGCCTTTTGAAAGGCGATTATAGCCTCGCAAAACGCGCGATCGCCCTGCTGCTGCTCCAGGATGACTCACAAATCCAGCAGATCATAAAAGCGCGAGATGCCCACGCGTATGACCAGATCATGCAGACCATCGCTGCGACGCGACGCGAGTTCTGCGACCCGCTGGATTACATCATCGCGATGCGCCGTCAGCAGCAGGTCAACGAGCTTCTCAAGGGAGTGGTCGAGCCTGCCGGCGTTCCGCGACGCAGCTTCGCTGAATCCCTGAGCCGGCTGACGATGCATCCGGTTGCCGGGACCCTCATACTTCTGCTGGTGCTCTACCCCGGGTTGTACAAATTCGTCGGGCAGTTCGGAGCGGGCACTCTGGTTCATTTCCTGGAGAGCACCATTTTTGAGCAGCACATCAATCCCTTTGTGACGAGGATTTTCGAGAGAATCATCGCCTGGCCGGTGTTGAGGGACCTGTTCGTAGGTGAATACGGCGTGCTGACGCTCGGCCTGCGGTACGCGATGGCGATCATCCTGCCGATCGTGTCGGTGTTCTTCCTGGTGTTTTCGATCATCGAGGACAGCGGCTATCTGCCGCGACTGGCGATGCTGATCGACCGGCTGTTCAAGAAGATCGGCCTGAGCGGCCGGGCGGTCATTCCGATGGTCCTGGGGTTGGGCTGCGACACGATGGCGACCATGGTCACGCGGACCCTGCCGACCAAGCGAGAGCGATTCATCGCGACGCTGCTGCTGGCGCTGGCGGTGCCCTGCTCGGCGCAGCTTGGCGTCATCATGGCCCTGCTTCACGACAGGCAACTCGCTCTGGCGATCTGGGCCGGCGTGATCATCGGCGTGTTCCTGCTCGTCGGGTACCTTGGCTCGAAGTTGCTGCCGGGCACCCGGCCGATCTTCTACATGGAGATCCCGCCGCTGCGATTCCCAAAGCTGTCCAATGTGTTTGTGAAGACGTACACAAGGGTGGTATGGTACCTCAAGGAGATCGTCCCGATCTTCATCGTGGCCAGTGCATTGATCTGGATCGGGCAGGTCACAGAGCTTTTCGACGCCTGCATCCGCCTGCTCCGGTATCCGGTCGCACTACTGGGCCTTCCGCCGGATGCGGCAAGCGTGTTCCTGCTGGGGTTTTTCAGGAGAGATTACGGCGCCGCGGGGCTGTACGACCTCAACAAAGGCGGCTCGCTCACGGGCGTTCAGGTGGTCGTGGCGTGCGTCGCCCTGACGCTCTTTTTGCCCTGCATCGCCCAGTTGCTGATGAATATCAAGGAACGAGGTCTTCGGTCGGGCCTGCTGATCTCTGCCATCACGCTGATTTTCTCTTTCGTGGTGGCCTTTGTGGTCAACATGGTCCTGACGGTGACGGGGGTGGTGTTATGAAGTGCGCACTGTGCGGACACGAGTTTGACGAGCGGCAGGCCCAGAATGCCTGTGCCGGATGTGTCGTGGCAAAGCGATGCAGGCTGATCCGGTGCCCCAATTGCGGGTACGAGACCGCGCCTACCCCAGAGTGGCTCAAGAAGATTGTCGACAGGAGAAGACATGATAACACTCAGCGAGAGAGCTGAAGAAATCCTGGAAATGCTCTGGCTGGAGACAGTGGAAAACAACAGGACTCCCGATCTGTCGTTGTTCCGAGACGATACGGCCTTCAAGGAGCTTCTGGAGCAGGGCTGCGTCACGTCCGGCCCCGGCGGCGGGTTGACCGGCAGGGGAACCGAAGAAGGCAGACAGTGCGTCAGGAGGCATCGGCTCGGCGAGAGACTGTTTGCGGATGTCATCCAGATCAAGCCCGGGCTCGTCCACGAGGCCAGTTGCAGGTTTGAGCACATGCTGCACAAGGGGATTGAAGATAATATCTGCATTCTCCTGGGACATCCGAAGACATGCCCGCACGGCAAGCCGATTCCCCCCGGCACGTGCTGCAAGGACAGGAAGCACAGGTTCCAGAGCGTCGTCATGGCGCTATCGGAAATGAAGAAGGGCCAGAAGGGCAAGATCGCCTATGTCCATACCAGCGACAGGGAGATGCTGAGGAAGATCATGGCGATGGGCGCCTTGCCGGGCCTGGCGGTGACGCTGCTGCAACAATTCCCGTCGCCCGTCTTTCAGATCGGAGAAAGCCAATTCGCCGTGGACAAAGAGCTGGCCGACAGAATCCGTGTGTGGGTGAAAGACAAGGAGTGACTCAGCCCACGCCCGAATGCTCGAAGCGTCGCAGGGCCCGGTGAAGAAGCGGGTGCTGGCGATGCCCTCGGATTCGGGCTACGTGCTCGTAAATGGTCGGGATGAATGCTTTCGTTGAGGTCCGCACGGAACGCGGCAATCGACGGGTGGATCGGGGAGCAGTCTCGGCGGGTTTCTCGGGGTAGTACATGGCCATGATCAAGGCACCCGCCGCGGCGCCCGTGGAGTAGCTCAGGGCCAGCAGCCAATTATTCGTCCGAATAAAACTCGACAGTACCCACAACCCCAAGAGATTTTCGATAAAGACAATGCATACGAGGACGGTCTTCTCGCCGCGGGCGCACGCTAAGGTGCGACGCAAGGCGAGATACCATTCGCCGCATCCGACAGTCAGGTAAAGGATCATCGCCGGGAGGAGGCTCATAGTCGTCCTCCTTTGCGATGTTCCACCATACCATGATGTTCTGGTTCGTCCTCATATCAAAAGTATACCACCCGGCGGGCCTCATTGCAAGCTCAGAAGGCATCCAAACCGCGGCCTTCGCAGATTGCTGAGCAAGCATAACTCCTTTGCCAAAAAAGATTTACGTAACGGTCCGAAGAAAAGCTCAGGCATGACTGGGAATTTGCTGATTCGCTCTCTGCGCCGCAGTCTCTCGGATGCGGACACACGCCTCCGCCCGTTCATCTGTAGTGCCGGATGCGTACTACGGCGGTGGAGATGACCGTAAACGCACGTACCATTTCGCTGCTGTGGCCCCTGAGGGCATCTGAGACTACCCGAGCCTTCAACGATGGGGACAAGCCCCGACAGGCGGATCAGGATCACGCCACACGACGCTCTGTGCAGGCGAAACACCAACTCCCCGAAGTCCTTATCAGCCGTCATGAGGAGAGCCTGACGGGCATTTGCGTAGTTCAGGACGGTGTCATCAGAGACACTTGGCTACATTTCCGCCACATACTCGACGTGATGGCCGTCTTGCCGCAACTGCGTCACGATTGGCCTGTCAACACTCTCATCGGCAAGAATATTCATGCCGTGGCCTTCGGCAGCGGATACACGGCATCGGCCCGCAGTACCTCGGCGCCATATCGGATGGCCGCAAGAACACCTTCTCGCGTCAGCCGAGGATCGGCCTCAAGAATCTGCTCGATCGTCTCGCCGGCGCCCAGTTTCTCCAGGATCTGTTCCACCGTCACGCGAGTGCCTCTGACTACCGGTTTGCCCATCATTATCTCGGGATCTGATTGGATCATCGAATCCTGCATGAGTTATCTCGCAACAAAACAAATTGCGACCGTCAACCGACCGCGGACGGCATCACTTTGCAAAAACAGCAATCCTGCTTTCGGGATTCTACAGCACGACAGATAAGTTTTCAACTCGTAAAAGAGGCCTATCGCGAGTTGTGTTCTTCTCTGAGCCAGGCGACGAACGCTGCCAGGCCGGTGCGGATGTCCGTGGAGGGTCTGTAGCCGAGGTCCCGTTCGGCCTTGGTCACGTCGGCGTAGGTGCGCTCCACATCGCCGGGCTGGAGGGGCAGGTGAGTTATGACCGCTTTTTTGCCGAGGGCGATTTCAAGCTCGTGGATGAGACCGTTGACGCTGACGGGCCGTGACTCACCGAGGTTGTAAATCTCATAGCTCTTGCATCGATCCATCGCGGCCACGATGCCGTCGATGATGTCCTCGATGTAGGTGAAGTCCCGCATCATCGTGCCGTCGCCGTACACGGGGACCGGTTTGCCCTCCTCGATGAGCCGGGCGAATTTGTGGATCGCCAGATCCGGCCGCTGGCGCGGGCCGTAGACGGTGAAGAAACGCAGGCAGTTGATCGCCATGCCGTAGAGGTGATGATACGTGTGACAGATCAGCTCGCCGGCCTTCTTGCTGGCGGCGTATGGCGAGATCGGAAAATCCACGTTGTCAGCTTCTGAGAACGGGACCTTCTTGTTGTTCCCGTAGACGCTGGAACTGGAGGCGAAGACAAACCTGGGAACACGTCGCTGGCGAGCGATCTCCAGCAGGACGACCGTGCCGATGATGTTGACATCCATGTAGAGCCCAGGCTCGGCGATGGAGGGCCTGACGCCGGCCCGCGCCGCCAGGTGCACGATGATATCCGTGTCGTCCGGGATGGCCTTTTCCATGGCTGCGCCGTCGCGAATATCGGCTTCAACGAGGCGGAAATTGCTCTCCCGCATGCAATCGGCGAGATTGCGCCGCTTGACGGCGGGATCGTAGAAGGTGTCGAAATTGTCCACGCCGACCACGGCCCAGCCATCGCGCAGAAGCCGCTGCGTCAGATGCGAGCCGATGAAGCCTGCCGCTCCCGTGACTACCGCTCTCATGCCTGCAATCTCCCCTGCTGCCACGTCCGGACACGAACCCAAGGCCACCCTCTCAGAGCCGCTCGGCAAGCTGCTTGATGAATTGGCGAAGGTCTTCCATCATGTCGCCGCGTTTGAGGGCAAATTCGATGTTCGCCCGGATGAATCCTTCCTTGTTGCCGATGTCACAGCGCTTGCCTTCGAGCTTCAGGCCGTACATCGGCCGCTCTCTGACTCGGGCACGCAGGGCCTCCGTGAGCTGGATTTCCCCGTCCGCGCAGGGCTTCGTTTGCTCGATGTAGCGGAAGATGTCGGGGGTAAGGAGGTACCGGCCGGAGATCGCCAGGTTCGACGGCGCGTTTTCCGGCTTCGGCTTCTCCACAAAGTCATGGATGCGGTACACTCCCGGCCGGACCTCTTCGCCCTTGATGATGCCGTACAGACCCACTTTTCTCGGCTCCACCTGCTCCAGAAGAATCACCGGCTCATGCACCTGCTCGAACAGACGGACAAGCTGCAACGCGGCGGGCGAGGCCGAGTCGATCAGGGTATCGCCCAGCAGGACGACGAAGGGCTCGTCGTTGACATGGTAGCGGGCACAATAGACGGCGTCGCCCAGTCCCCGCATCTCCTTCTGCCAGACGAAATGGATGTCCGCCAGCTCCGAGATGCGCCGCATCGCGTCGAGCTCCGCTGTCTTGCCCTGCTTTTCGAGCTGATACTCGAGCTGGAAGCTGCGGTCGAAATGCTCCTCGATGGACCGTTTGCCCTTGCCGATGATCATGAGCACGTCGGTGATGCCGGCGCTGGCTGCCTCCTCGACGACGTATTGGATTACCGGGGTATCCACAATCGGCAGCATCTCCTTCGGCTGCGACTTCGTGGCCGGCAGGAAGCGGGTCCCAAACCCCGCGGCGGGAATGACGGCCTTGCGGATCATGGCTGGGTGTCCTCTTTCCTCGTGACAATCTTGGGTTTGAACACGTTGATATTGAGCTTGCGAAGGGCTTTACGCAGATTGGTAAACATCTCGTCATCCTCGTACATGCCGACGATGGCGCCGCCGGAGCCGGTGAACGTGGCGCTGGCGCCGGTGGAACGAGCGGCCTCAACCATCCGTATATTCTCGTTGGCGATTCGATAGATTTGCCTGCGTTTGTCGAAGCCGGCGTCGAGCAGACTACCGATCTTGTCCAGGCGGCCGTCGAGGAGGCAGCATTTGGCCTTGTCGGTCAGGTCGGCCCAGAAACGCATCGCATCGACGACCCTTTTCTCACCTTGGTCGAATCGCTGGCGGATATTATTGTGGAATTTCTCCGTAGGCTCGCTCAGGTCGTCGCGGTAAGCAATATAGAGCCTGGGCAGCAGCTTGGGATCCATCGGCTCGTAATAGCCGTACCCCTGTTTCTCTATGATCTCCCGGGCAAAGTCCATATACACGAGGCCCTCATAGACCTGGATGACGCGGTCCTGAAGTCCCGCGGGAATATGCAGCTCCGCCGATTCGGCGGCCAGGATCAGGTTGGCCTGTATGTACTTCGGTATGCTGACCCCGTAGAAGGCCATCAGGGCCCGAAGACACGCCGTGATAATCGCGCTGGAGCCCGCCAGACCAACGCCATGCGGAATGTCTGAGTTGTACCGGATCGTAAAATTCGCATCGTGCAACTCGATCCGATTTTCCCGGCAGTAGTCGTAGAACTTCTTGACCGTGGCCTTCAGCAGGCGGATGCCGCCGTAGTAGCCGTGCAACTGCACGTCCCTCACGAGGGCGTTGATGCTGCTGAAGCAGGAAAGATCCTTCTCGCTGCTCAATATCTCCAACTGCGGCGTTTCGTACAGAGTCACCTCCGCGCAGAAATTGCTGAACGCGAAGGAGATGGTCTTGCCGAAATAGCCGTCCGACGGGTTGCCCACAAGTCCCGCCCTCGGATATGCCTTGGTCCGAATAATCACGCTATCTTCCCCGAATGTCCGTCCGTTTCACTATCACTGCTTGCCTTCACAATTGACAGGGTCACAGCCACACCGTTATCGGCACACCCTCCGATTCGGGCTCGAGAGAGATCGTCACCGGGGACGGGATTCCACCGGCTCGATCATATCCATGTCGATCTCGACGCTGGCCGCCTGGCCGAGCATATCGATCTGCAGCACCAGGCGAGTATTGCCTTTGGTCTGCACGACGACCCCTTCCAGACCCAACAACGGTCCGGCGATCACGCGGCACCACTGGCCCGCCTCGATATACTTGTGCGGCACAAGCGGCACCCCGGCACGCAGGGCCTGCTCGAATCGCAGCAACTCGCGAAGAAACCCTTCCTGATTCTTGACGTCCAGCAGGTTCGCTACGCGATTGGTTTTGAGCAGTTCTATCCTCGCCGGCTCGTCGCCGCAGAAGAATAAGTAGCCCGTAAACAGCGGCAGCAGCGATTTGATGGTCCGATGGGTCTGCCGCCGTACCTTCCAGGTCATCGGCAAGAAGTAACTGATGTTCTTGGCCTTCAAGTCGTGGGCAAGGGCCTTTTCATTGCGGCTCTTGGTGTGGGCGACCCACCAGCGGCCCTGGAAAACCTGTATAGATTCGGTCTCCGGCCAGATGGCCGGCGGATTCTCAGTTATTTTGAGCAATGGTATTCTCCCGGAATCTGATCGTGCCGGACTGGGCCGCATCCCCCCAGCAATCCAAGCAGTCTCTCATCCTTAAACCACTGTTGCGTTCCAGCCGATTTACATAACTACGGCCATAGTGTATGGTTGTCGGCGGGAAATGTCAAAGCAAATAGGCCGAGCCGAAGGATGGGCCCCGCCGGACCCCGGAATCAGTGCCCTCGGCGAGTCAGATCATTGGGGCGATGGGGGAACCGTCCGCAGGAGAGAATATGGGCAAATCGCCGCATGGCGACTTTGGTAAGCGCGGCCAAAGCAAGGCTGGCCGACGTACGGCTGTCCTGTTTACGTGCATTGGCCGACGTGTATCACTTCTCCGCTGTTTCCAACGGGCGGCGAGACAGCTCAAACTGCACGTCTGTTTCTGTGGCACCGATACCAGCAGCCTGAGCCCCGCTCTGCAGCTTTGCGACAAGGCCTTCCTGGTGGAGCCGACAACGCACGCCCGGTACATCGATCAGCTTCTGGCGATCGTCCGCAAGCATCACGTGGGACTGCTTATCCCGACGGTAGACCTGGATCTGCGGCTGCTGGCCGAGCACAAGCCGCAATTTGAGCATCTGGGCTGCCGTGTGCTCGTGTCCGACCCGGAGGTCGTTGACATCTGTCAGGACAAGCGGCGGACGTTCGGATTCCTGACCAGGAATGGGTTCGGCACACCCGTGACAATGAGCGTGCGGACCGCCCTTGCGGCGGACCGCCGCGGACAGCTTACCTGGCCGTGCTTTCTCAAACGCTGGGATGGCTACGCCAGCCAGGACAATGCCGTCGTACGCACCCCCAGCGAAATGCGGTTCTTCGCCCGCAGAATCCCCAACGCGATGTGCCAGGAGTTCATCGAAGGGACCGAGTACACCTGCGACGTCCACGTCGATTTCGATCTGCAGGTCCGGTGCATCGTACCTCGCCGGCGGATCGAGACCCGCTCGGGCGAGGTGAGCAAAGGGCAGGTCGTCAAGCACCGCCAGATCATGTCCCAGGCCAGGAGACTGGCCGAGCTTCTCGGCGCCGGGCCAGGCGTCATCACGCTCCAGTTGTTCGTCACGAAGGACCGCCGGATCAAGTTCACCGAGATCAATCCACGTTTCGGCGGCGGCGCTCCCCTGTCGATCCAGGCGGGGGCCGATTTCCCAAAGTGGATCCTCCAGGAGCTGACTGGCGGGCGGCCCCGCATACGATTCGACCAGTTCCGCGACGGGCTGATGATGCTGCGATATGACGCCGAAGTCTGGCTCGAAGAAGGACGAACCAAGGGCACGAGGGTCTGATGTTCGATTCGCTGATAGGCAAAGAGCGGCCGCTCACCTGGGTCCTGCAATTCTGGCCCGTGCCGGTGGCGGCCTTCGTCAGCGCTCTGGCGGCGACCGCCCTGTGCAAACGGGTCGCGATCCGTTTCGGAATCGTCGACAGGCCCGACCACATCGTCAAAACGCATAAGGAGCCGATCGCCTACCTCGGCGGCGTGGGCATGCTCATCGGCCTGACCGTCGGCATCCTCGCGGGCGTCTATCTCCTGCGCAACGACGCCGAATTCCCGCACGAGCTTCAGTGGCTGCTCGGCGTGCTGGCCGGGGCCGCCATCGCCTGTTTCGTTGGCCTGACGGATGATATCCTGGACCTGCGCCCGCGGCACAAGATGCTCGGCCAAGTCCTGGCCGGCATGCTCCTGCTGCTGGTCGGAATCAACCCCGACCTCCAGCACGTCGCCGGCCCGCTCGGCCTGCCCATGCCCAGGCATCTCGAGACCGTCCTTGACGTGTTCATCGTCACCTTCTTCGTGCTGGGGGCGACGAACTCCCTGAACCTGCTCGACGGTCTTGACGGCCTTTGCGCCGGCGTCACCGGCATCATCACCGTCGCCATGCTTTTCCTCGCCATACACCTGGCCACCTGGGGCTTCAGCAACTACGGGGATCCCGTGCGGATCGTCATCTGCCTGGGCCTTGTCGGAGGCGTGTGCGGCTTTCTGCCCTTCAACCGGCATCCGGCCAAGATTTTCATGGGTGATGCCGGCAGCATGCTCCTGGGCTTCGTCGTGGCGGCGTTGATGATCCTGTTCGCTGAGAAGGTGCCGCGCTGGTGGATCGCATCGATCGTCGTGTTCGGCCTGCCTATTCTCGATACCGGCACCGCCGTAGTCCGCCGGGTCCGAAATCACCGTCCGATTTTCCTCTCCGACCGCGGGCACATCTACGACCAGATGATCGACCGCGGCATCCCGCTGAAGAGGACGGTCGCCATCTGCTATGGCCTGGCGGCGCTCTACGCCGCAATCGGCCTGGTTATGAGCCAGATTCGCACCCGCTATGCGGCCGTCGTCTACGTCCTGGTCTTCGTCGTCTCCGCCCTGATCGTGTGGCGCAAAGGCTACCATAAAGCGTGATTTACGATTTACCATTTACGATTTTCGATTTGCCGTGCAGGACCTGAAGTCGATAGCCAGCGCCAAATCGTAAATCGTAAATGGTAAGTGCTCATATCGTTACCACCAGGTACTCGCTGTCAGCGGTGAACTGCACGGCTCCCTCGAACGCGGCGGGGATCAGCAGACAGTCGCCGGCCTTGAATTCGACCGGCTCGACATCCTTCGAGACAATGACGCCGCTGCCGGTGATACAGATCAGTATCCTCATCACGCCGCGGCTCAGGAACAGCTCGCAGCTCCGGCACTGATGGCCTTTATCGACCTTGAAGTATTCCGAGTCAACCAGCCTGCCCACGGTCGTCACCGGCAGCTTGTCCGGCACGAGATCGAAATGGATGCTCTCGAGAGCCTCAGGAATGTGAAGCTGTCGAGGCTTTCCGGTATCATCGACGCGGTTCCAGTCGAAGACTCGATACGTCGTGTCCGATGGCGTCTGCACCTCCGCGATCAGCAGGCCGGCGGCAAGAGCGTGCACGGTCCCGGCCGGCAGGTAATGACATTCGCCCGGGTGCACGGGCACCGCCGCCAGTAGGGACGCAACATCTTGCGTCTCAATGGCCTGCGCAAACTGCTCCTTCGTGACGCCCTTCTTGAGCCCTTTGTAGATGACGGCCCCCGGCTCCGCCTGGATGATGTACCAGCACTCCGTCTTGGGCTGTCCCCTGCCCATCCGCCGGCAGGTCTCGGGGTCCGGGTGCACCTGCACGCTGAGCACGTCCTCGGCGTCAAGAAACTTGACCAGCAGCGGAAACGCCTCCGCGCTCGTGTCGCGGCCATCCTGGCCGCGGCGTGTCGAAGGCGTCCCGCCTTCGGATCGCGGGCGAGACGCCCGCGACACCTGGCCCGGGGGTGCCTTCGACCCCATGATTTCTTCGCGGTACTTGCCGAGGACCTCCCCCAGCGCTTGTCCCCGAAGCGGGCCGTTGCCGATGGTCGATTCCCCTTCAGGCAGATCGGCAATCTCCCAGCTCTCGCCGATCTTCTCCCCCGGCGGCAGTTCCTTGCCGAACACCTCCTGGAGCCTGCCCCCGCCCCAGATCCGCTCCATAAACACCGGCACCGATTTCAAAGGATATACTCTCATCCGGCCCATTCTACCCCAGATCCCGCCCCCTGACAAACCCGCTCTGTCTACCCAAGCCCCTGCCCTCGACTCCGTCGCCGGCCAAGACCCTCGCGCAAAATGATAAGGCTCCCCCAATACGACTGAGAATAATTATGTAATTAGATTCCGCTGAAGAACCCCCCGAAAGTGGCCAAACCACCCGCGTTTTCGGGGCCGAAAATGAGGTAAAATGGTCTAAAATGGTGCTTTTCAGCGGAATCCAATTAAAGATGCGACCCCTCGCCCTCGCTGGCCCTCCCTGCGTCAGCTTCCATCGTGTTGGGAAGCCCATTCTGTCAACCGCTTGACAATTTCCTCTTTCACACCGGGCGAGGGGGAGTAGTTGGGGGTGCTCCAGTCGGAGACATAATCTACAATCCCAATGCGTATGGAGAACTCCCGATATACGATCATGTCTTTATCTATCAATCTAATCCTGACGTTGGCGTCATATGCTGGACGGACGTTATAAACAGTTGCTCCACCACCCCCGGGGGCCCAAACCCAGTCAGGGTTTATGCTCTGCGAGCGGTCAACAAGCACAAGGACATTAGAGGCGGCATAAGACATCGCTCTTACTCGCTCAGGCAACGAGGAGGTCACATCCAACCCCTCGACCTCGGGCACGATTAGATACCTAACAGGTCGAGTCATTTTTCTCGACGCGCTGTCATTAAAGACGAGGTTGGCAAATGCTCCGCACATCCACAGGGCAGCGGCCCCACGCAGACGAACCTCAGCATCTGGGTCGTTCAAGGTCTCGATCAAGGCTCTGACTGCGTCTTTGTCACCAGTCCCGCCGAGTGCAGTGATAACGCTTTTCCGAACCTCTGGTCCTCCCTGGTGCAAGGAGCTGATACATGCATCAAACGCAGCTCTGTCGAAACGAGCGATGGCTGTGAGTGCTGCCGCCGCAATCCTGCGGACTGCAAGGTCATTGTCGTCAAGGGCGGCCATGAGTGTACTTGAGATAGCCTGCGAGTAGCGCGAAGTGTCAAGGGCGAGCGGTCCCTCACCCCAATGGGCTTGGAATCCGTAGTGCAAGAGCGCAATAGAACACCATCTCACCTTTGGGTTGCTGTGGCGTGCAATGAGATCCAGGAGGATAGGGATGGCTCTCTCACCCGAAGTCTGCAACGCGGCTAAGAGGCCATCGTTCATTCCACCGCGAACCATATCATTTACGGAGATGCCATCGAAGTCGCCCCAAACCCAAATGTGGCTGAATCGTTCCTCGCCTTGATTCGCAGAAAACTTTGCATGGATAACCGGAAACGCAGGCGCTCCCAGCTCGATGACGTTGGCCCATTGCCCTCGGCAGGCGAAGAGCCACGCACGGTCCTCGGGCGATTCCGGAAGGCGTTCCATTACGTCGAATGCCCGAACAGCCAAACTCTGCAGGTCCTTTCGACTATCATCCTTGAGCCATGCACACAGATTGGGAACCGCTGGCTCTCCTATCTTGGCGATTGCCCGAGGGAGACCAGTGTTACTACTCACCTGTACCTGGCTTTCAGCGTCGCGTATCAGTTTATGGAGAACGACCTCCTTCGCATCGTTGTTCAGTCTGCCCAGTACGTCTGCGCAAAGATCTGAAAGCCCATCGGTAGACTGTTGTTCGACGATCTTGATGAGTTCGGGGACAGCATCTTTGATTTCGTCGGCTTCGAAATCGCTCGCCAGAGCACGCGCAGCTTTCCACTTCGACGAAATCTTGCCGCTTGCGAGTGCTTTCCTGCAACTACCAACAGATCTGTAGGGCAATAGATGGATGACTCCATAGATCAGAACGGCCAAAATGACCAAGCCAATCAGCCCCTTCGCAGCCTGGCCGGGCTTGAGCACAAACTTGATCTTGCGCGTCAAGTCCACATACGTCCCTTTCAAACCGACATTTCCCATATGCCCTTCGCGCACCCAAACCGCTGGCTTCCCAACCTAGCAACATACTTCCCCTCCCGCGGAGAAGTCAAGCTCAAAAACGGTAATTCCGGGGGGGGCAATTCCGGGGACCTCTATGAGCAAGCCGTTGTCAAGCCTGCGCTGAGCTTGTCGAAGGGACGGCCGCGGGATCTTTTCGCGCCGATCCCACACATCTATTCGGCGTGACCCGGTTAACGACGCGCGGGCGTAAGCCTCCCGGGCACGGAGGGTTACAGGTTTTGCCACTATCCGACAAAAATTCATGGAACATTTTGCCTGCGGGGAGCGTCTTTAGTACATGGTGCGATGACCATGTCTCATCGGGCGTGGCGACAGCCGGCGGAGGCCCGGCGGCCACGGTCAATCGCATATCACACATCGTAAATCATGGATGCCTGGAGGGAACATGAAATCGCAGCCGGCCGACGGGCCAGGTTCGATCACCTCTGCTGTCAAACAAAGCCAATCGGCAATATCCCGGAAAGGCTATTGGCAAGCTTGACTTGACGAGGCCAGGCGGAGGGTGGGGAGATGTTTCGCGAAACAAAGCCAATCGGCGCCGGATGCGTCGTGTCAAACAAAGCCAATCCGCTGGCTACGAGGGAGAGTCAGGGGTGCAGTGGATCAAACAAAGCCAATTCGGGGCACGCCCGGCGCACCAAACAAAGCCAATTCAGGGGGAAGGTGGGCACAGCCCACCCTACACGACTACGCAATGACAGCACAGACAAATATGCGAAACAAAGCCAATTGGCTGGGAGAAGGCGGTAGGCTGGAGGCTCTAGGCCGGCAGAGGACGCGCCTGCGGCTTTGCGAAACAAAGCCAATGGAGGCCGCCGGGGCGGTTTGTCGTGTGCCCGTGAGGGCACCAGAAGAAGAAACGCCTTGCGGCGTCACTACGAACGGGGATGAACGCGCGAAACAAAGCCAATCCGGGGAAGGAGTCTCGAGTCTGAAGTGTGAAGTGTCGGATAGCACCCCCGCCCGCGGGGGTGATCCCAGCCGAGGGCGGCCGGGCCACATGGTGGCTGACCCGGCGTGCCGAACAAAGCCAATTTCCCAGGCTGGTTCGGCGCGCCAGCCCAGTTTACCCGATGGGCGCCGGGGATGGCGTCTATTGCAGGTAGTTCAGGATGTCGGCGACATGATAACTTGAGCGGGTGTCCCAGAGGCTCTCAAAAAATTTTCATCTCTCTTCAGAATTTCTGTTGACGGTATCTACTACCGTGGTAATATTACTATCATAATGAAAGGCGATTGAAGGAGTGCATCATGTCGAAGAAGGCATCGGAGATACGGCTTGGGCGTCTGGAGTTGCAGATCATGAGCGTCGTCTGGGACAAAGGGACGGCGACCGTCCACGATGTCAAGGAGGCCCTTTCGCACGGCCGCAAACCCGCCTACAGCACGATCCTGACCATGATGCGAAAGCTCGAGGCCAAGGGCTACCTGGAGCACGACGTGGCCGACCGGACCTACGTGTACCGGGCCACGATCAGCCGTCAATGCGCCCGGCACAGCATGCTCGGCGACCTGCTCGAACGCGTCTTCGAGGGCTCGCCGTCGCTGCTGGTCAGCAGCCTCGTGGAGCAGAATCGCGTTAGCGAAGATGAATTGCGGGAGATACGCAAATTGATAGCGGAAAGGAGAAAGACCAATGAATGAGATTGTCAGTACCTCAGCGGATGCGGCGGTGCGTTACCTGCTCGTCGGCGCGGTCGCCGCCGCCATCCTCGTGCCGCTGGCGTGGCTTGTGATCCGGACCACCCGCCTGCGGGCGCCCGTTTATCGGCACGCGATCTGGTTCTACTGCCTCATCGGCACGGTCGCGCTGCCGGCGGTCTGGCTGCACGGCCCAAAGCTGCTGCTGCCAATCCTGCCTGCACACACACACGTGAGCAAGGCGCCGGTTCCACGGCAAACTCAACCACAGTATGTACAGGGGGGTAGCGCACCAGCCTTGCCTCAGACACAGGCGGAGACGACCATGCCGTTGACTCGGGAGGTGCCGACGGCGCCGGTCCAAAGCGTATCGCCCGGCCGGCCAGTCTCACGTACGACCACCATCTCCTGGAAGGTTGTCGTTGCCGGCGCGTGGCTCGCGGGATTTGCGATCATGCTCATCCGGTTAGCCATCGAGTGGCAGCGGCTCAGGAGGATCTGCCACTCGGCGACGCCCATCGAGCCGGGTGAGCTTTCCGCGGACTTTTCCGGCCGCAAACTCGGGATTCGCCTGACGGAGCACTTGCAGGGACCTGTTTGCTTCGGAATTCCGCGCCCGGTCATCCTGCTGCCGCGACAGATGTACCAGGACGCCTCCTCGAAGGACCTCCGCATGGTCCTGACCCACGAGCTGGCGCACGTCGACCGGCGGGACTGCTGGGTCAACCTCTTCCAGCGGCTGCTCGAAGCGGTATTTTTCTTCCACTCGCTCGTCTGGCTCGCCAGCCGGCAACTGACCCACGAGCGGGAGCGAATCTGCGACAACTGGGTCCTCGCCAAGGGCATTTGCGTCGATGATTACATGCAGTTGCTTTCGGATATTGGGGAGCGAATCCTTATGAAGACCAGGCATTTGCCGAGTGTAGCGTTGTTCGAGGGCGGGCTGCTGTCGAGGGTCCGCAGTCTGCTCGATCCTGAGCATAGCCGCATCACCCGCATGACGCGACGGTCCGCCTGGACGTGCGCGCTGAGTTTCATGCTGTGCTTTGTGGTACTAGGCACCGTCCGCCTCGGCGCCCGGCCGAACCCGGGCGACTCCGTAGTCCCGGATGACGCCACCATCCACCCTCAGGAAGAGTCGCTTGGATCCAGCGGGCGCCGACCCACCGGCGATTGCTTCCTCGGCGGACGGGTGGTCTCGGAAGAGACCGGCGAGCCCGTGGGCCATGCCAACGTCCATCTGTTCTGCATCGCCACGCACGACTCCATCTTCATCCGCGTAGCCAGCAACGGGTCGTTCCTGTTCAGGGACATTCCCGCCGGCGACTACCACATGGAGGTGTCCAATACGGCAGGCTACCAGCAGGTCGTCTACAACCCCCCGCCAGGCCAGGCAGGCAACTCCCCGATCTTCACGCTTAAGGACGGCGAACGCAGAACGGGCGTCATACTGCGGATCAAACCCGCCTGCAAGATCTCGGGCACGGTCCTCGATGGAGACGGAAGACCCCTGAGCAGCAGAGAACTGTGGGTCGTGGCCTGGCAGGAAAAGGACTACATCGACAGCATCGGCACACGCTTTGCCATTGTCGCACAGACCCCGGGTCCGGCACAAGCGAATGGCTCGTATGTGCTCGACGGTCTGGACGCGGTCCCGACCTATGTCATGGTGATAGACTGGCGAGCCCAGGACAAAGATGATGCCTATCCCCCGTGCTATTACCCGGGGACGGTGGACCGGAACAAGGCGACGCTGATCTCCTTTGATAACGCCAGCACCGCCGAGAATGTGGACATCCGCCTGCAGAGACATGGGGAGTACGCTCTGGAGGGTGCCATCACCGACGAGAGCACGGGCAGTCCCATCGAGAAGGCCCTGGTCGTCGTCCACCACACGGACATGCTCTTTGACTGCGCCACCACCTATACGGACGCACAGGGACACTATCGCATCGACAGCCTCGGCCCGGGCGAATTCCTCGTCCACGTGGATGCCAAGCCGTCTGCATTCGTCAGGAAGAGGCAGCCCCTGACCATTCGTGACGATACGAAAGAGAGCCATGTGGATTTCTCGCTGAAGCCCGGCGTCACCATGCGCGGCAAGTTCGTCGATACGGCCGGTGAGGAAGTGGACTTCGACGACCCATCATACGGCTATGCCCATCATCAACCCAACTTGAATCCGCAGCCGGGGTCATGGTCCGGCAGGAATAACCGCTACTGCGTCGCGCAAAGGAAGGGCTCCACATCCTTCGAGGGCGGCGCGGGGGATTACGAGGACGAACACATGGACTTCCCCACCCGCAGCACGTTCATTGTCGAGGGCATGTTCCCCGGTCAAACGCTCCTGAACTTCGAGCCCAAGGCCAGCGACGCCCTCGTGCAGGCGATCCTCTACAAGGGCCAAAACGTCCTCGGGACGACCTTTGACACGCAAGCGGACCGTGAGATTCAGGACATCACCATCGTGATCGGCCGGCCGCCTCAGCCCCCAGCGCCCCGCTGATCGAGATCGCCGACTTCTACCCCAGCACCGCCTGAGCTTGGCGGAGCCCTCAGGCGGTGCTTATGCCTTGAGAACTCCTGCGGTTCCAAACCTGTGAGCTCGGGTGGCAGCGGCAAGCCGAATTGGTGTCTTTGGATGCTTGAGGTTTGATAGCCGCTATTGCAGGTAGCTCAGGATGCCTTCGACGATGGCTTGGGCGAGGCGGGTTTGGAAGGCGTTGTCCTGGAGTCGCCGGGCATCGAGGGGGTTGGAGAGGTAGTCCACTTCGATGAGGACGGCCGGACAGGTCGTCAGCACGAGGACTTTGTAGTCTGCCTCGCGAATGCCCCGGCTGTCCGATCCCGTCCTGGCCATCGCCGTGGCAATCGACTGGGCGGCCCGACGGGACTCGCGAGACGCTTCCCTCGCGACGTAGACGGTGAAGCCGCTTATGCCGCGATCCGGGGCCGAGTCGGAGTGAATGCTCACGAATAGATCGGTATTGCGCCGGTTCGCAACCTCCGCCCGTTCCTCCAGCTCGATGAATTGGTCGCGCTCCCGGGTCATGACTACGGAGACGCCCCGCTGCTGTAATAAGGCGGCCACTTTCGTGGCCACCTGGAGGTCGATGTGTTTCTCCGTGGCGCCGCCGATCAGGGTGCCGGGGTCCTTTCCGCCGTGGCCCGCATCGACAATCACGACAGCGGTCCCGGTTTTGGGGCGGGGCCGAACCGCCACAGGCGGCTGCTCGGGCCCGGCGATGCGGAGGTACGGCCGAATTGCGGAAACGAGCGTCTCCGGAACATACACAGTGCTACCGACTTTTTTCACCTCGCCGACAGAGCCGGTCGGCTTGCCGTTGACGAAGTAGCGGCCGTCGGTGGAGGTGAAGATGAGCACGGTGTTGGCCGCATTCTTGAGGATGACGAACGTCTCATCTCGCTCGGTGACGCGAAGCCCCAGCCGGGCCGCGAGATCGTCGATGGTCGTCACGTGCTCTTCAAACGCGACGCTGTGGACCTTTTGTTGGGGTTCCTGGCAGCCGGCAGCCGCCAGGACCACGCACGTCAGCAGCGCAGGTAGTCCGATCCTTGTACTCATAATACGGTTTTTATCGGGTATTTGGCCGCGAATGGTTTAGCTTTTCTCGGACTATTTTTCAGGCACAGGCGGGGCACAGGCCCTCCAGGCGGACCTGCTGGCGGCTGATGATGAAGCCCTTATTGGCGATTCTGGCGATGGGCACGAAGATATCCGTCAGGCAGTGGGTCACGCCGCAATTCGTGCATGTGAAATGCGGATGGCACTGCTTCTCCGTGCAGTGGTCGGCCAGCTCGAAATGCCACGCCCGATTCTGCGTGTACGCGCGGTGGACCAGACCCACCGCCACTAGCGATTGGAGTGTCCGATATATGGTGACCTTGTTGAGAGTCCGCCGGGTCACCTGCTCGGCCACCTGGTTCTGCCGCAACGGCCGAGCCGCCTCCATGAGCACTCTCAAAATGGCGATTCGCGCCTCCGTGCAGTACAGCCGCGCTCTCTTGAGCATCGCGCGGGCCTTGTCATCGAGTTTCGTAGTCATGAGGAGACCTCCGACGAGTGTTTGCAGCCGACGTGCAGGTGAGGCGAGTGAACGAAAAACATGGGAAAGACAATGTCACTGAAGCAGCAAGGCAGCCACACAGCAATGAACAGGACAATGAAAACGCCGAGCAACAGCAGAGTCGATAGCTCGCGATGCGTATTCATGAGGATATGGAAGGAGGAGGCCCACGTGCTGATCAGGATATGGCCGGCATGGGGGAACTTCGTTCGAGGCCGCCACCAGGCGACGAGTACGCCCAGGATTGCCGCCGGGTTGACCAGGTACCATTCTTCGATGAAGCCCAGATGGATGTCCGGCCGGCCGGACTCCGCCCCGTGCTCGTCAACTGCCTCGTGGCCGCCCGCGTAGCCGTGGACCTTGGCCTCGGTTGGCACGGACACGCCCAGGATGCTCTCGCCGTAGAAAGGCAGGATGCAGTCGCTGAGAGTCGCCGTCCCGATCGAGCCAAGGTAGCCAACAAGCAGCACGATGAGGAATCTCTTTGCCTTCTCGTGCAGCCTGTACAGCGAAGCCGTCACGGTAGCAGATAGGATCACGTGGGCCGGATGAAAAACCGCAAACAGCCCGTGGGATACCTCTGTTGGGGCTCCCTTGAACAAGAGCATGGCCAGCACCCCGGTCCCTGCGCCAAAAAGCGTGAAAGGAGCGTGGTCCCTCAGTTCGGACAGGATCGCGTGCATTCTTGTATGCATTTCTCTACATACTCCCGAGTCCTATAGATTCATGCCGATGGATACACTATACGGCCAATGCGAAAGATTTGCAACTCAGTTGCATATTTTCGGGCGGGTTTTTATTTCCTACACTTTATATAGTCAGCAGCCGCGGATTCATGGCTGTCCGGGGCGACAGTCCCCGGGCGTGATCCCGCGCGCGGTTCGTCGTGCACGAACCAAGTATCGGCGGGACAACGTGTCGCACACTGGCGGGCGGCTGCCGGGAAATCGAAAATGCGGTATTCGACACCGGCTTGCGGTGCCTCTCTGAAGGATACATAACGTGCTTGAGACTCTGGAAAAACTCCTGAGCGAATCGCCGGGAACCACCCTGTGCATGGTGTTCTGGGTCGGCGCCGTAGCCTCGCTCAGTTGGTGTACTGCGATTGGACTGCCGATCGTCGTCGCCTATGTGGCAGGCTTCGGCGAATCGAAGAAACGCATGCTGCTTCTGACGGCTCTCTTCCTGTTGGGGTTTGTCGTCAGTTATGTCCTGCTCGGCATCAGGGTGGCATCCAGGGCCGAGGCGGTACAAGCGGTCGTGCATACCAACAAGCTCATGTTCTGGGCTCTGGGGGGCCTGCTGTTTCTGGCGGGCATAGCGGCCTCAGGAATGATCAGCTCGCGGTTTCTGCCCCGGCGATGGCAGCATATCGGCGATCGTCTCGGATGGATCGATTTGCCGGGCGCGCTGGTGGTCGGAGCCGTGTTCGGCATGCTGATGATGCCGGCATGTCCCGCCTGCGGTGCGGGTCTGATCAGTCTGGCGAAGCTTACCGTAATACAGAGCCTTTCCCCCTACGCCTTGGCCGTATTCGTCAGCTTTGCCTTGGGCCAGGGTCTTGCGATCCTCGCCGTCGGGGTGCTGACAGCCATACTGAAGCAGGACCTGATGCAGAGGCTTCGAACGCGAATGTGTTCCATCGAGCAGAAGACCCAATTACTCTGCGGCAACGTGCTGATGATTCTGGGCATATACTTCGTTGTGGTGGGCTGACGGTGCGATATGGAAGACGGACAGATCATTTGTCCCAGACGCAGGGGTCAATGGAAAGAGTATCGGGAGCTTGCGGCCAAGGGCTCGTGCACCACGATTTTCATCGTGCTGGCCCTGGTTGCTCTTCGGCCGATCATGGTCAACCAGATGCTCAACAGGGCCGAGGCTTATTCGGCGTTCGGCCTCGACGGCGAGTCCAAGCGACAGTGCGACAAGGCCCTGCTGCTCGACAGCGACAATAGCCGGGCCTGGTGCCAGTTGGCCCGCATCCACAAGACCCGAGGCGATAACGACGCGGCCATGGGAGCCTACCAGAAATCCACTGAGTCCGACGCCGCGAACAAGGCCGCCCAGTTCGAACTGGGCGTTATGTACACCCATGATGGGCTCCATCAACAGGCCATTTCCTGCTTTGAGCAGGTACGAAAGCTCGGGCCCGACAAGCCGGAAGCCCTCCAGAAAGGCGGGTTCCCCTACCACAAAGCAGCTCTCGATATGCTGGCCATGTGTTATGAGAAGACCGGGAACGTTGCCAAGGCGGAATTCACCTTGGAGGAGATCAGGGTCTTCTATCCGGATTACGTGAAGACCGATACTCGACTGGACGAGTTGAAAGGGCGAAACAAATAGCAGCCCGCTGCCGCCCCGGTTCCCGACGCGTGTCGCTTTGCTGCCCACTCACCGGCCCCCATTTTCCACGTCTCACCACGCGGCGTGTGCGCACGCCACCGTCCCGATTTTGGCGCAAAAACCCGTTGCGTCCCTGCGGCAGACGCGTAAACTCTGCGTAGTAATATAGTTGGGATGGCTTTGTACCGATGAGAGTGTTGAAGACACGGGCAGATTTCGGGCAGGTGCAGAAGGGTTGCGTGCTGACGATCGGCAACTTCGACGGCGTGCACGTCGGCCACCAAGAGATTCTGCGTACCGCCCGCCGGCTCGCCGAGTCCAACGACACGGAAATGGCGGTGATGACGTTCGAGCCGCATCCGGTGGCCGTCCTGTACCCCGAAAAGGCGCCGGGAGTGCTGACCCCCCTGCCGCTTAAGCTCCACCTGCTCAAGGAGTACGCCGACCATTGCATCATCGTGCTGGAAGACAACCGCGACCTGCTTGCCCTGTCGCCACAGGATTTTGTGGACGAGTTTCTCATGGCGACCATCAAGCCGTCCGTCATCGTTGAAGGCGACGATTTCCACTTCGGGGCTGCCAGGGCAGGCGACGTGAATACGCTCAGCCGGCTTGGCCGCGAGCGAGGCTTCCACATGGTCGTCGTGCCGCCGCAGCAGATCGAGCTCGCCACGAAGCAGAGCATCCGGGTTTCGAGCACGGTGATTCGCTATATGATCGAGAGCGGGCATGTCGCGGAGGCTTCAATGGCCCTGTCGCGGCCGTACAGGCTCATCGGACCGGTGGTGCGAGGATGGGGCCGCGGACGCAAGCTGGGATTTCCCACGCTGAATATGGCCAGGCCCGAGCAAATCCTCCCGGCGGAGGGCGTCTATGCAGGCTTCGTCGAGCTGGCCAATGATGCGCAGCAACTGCTTGAGCAGCAGCAGCATCGGGCGGCGGTATTCAGCATCGGACAGGCACGGACGTTCGGAGACGAGCACCCGCTGCTGATCGAGGCCCATTTGTTGAATGAGGATTTGGCAGATATGACCGGCAAGTGGATGGCGATGGATTTCGTGCAGCGGCTGCGCAGCCAGCACAAGTTCAGTACGCCGCAGGAGCTCGTTAGCCAGATCCAGAAGGACTGCGAGGCGGTCAGGCAGAGCCTCCACGAGAATCCCTGACCGCCGCATCGAGATAGTGAAGCCGGATATCGGGCGCCATGCTTACGCTCGCGTAAGCATGCGTTTCTTCTGAGTCAGGCATGTCCACGCAAGCGTGGACATGGCGCCCGGCCGAAGCGGAGAGTGAATTCGCCGGTCGAGCGCATGTGATTGGCTGCCATTTGCCAAGTGGTTAGTCTTGAGGTTGGATGGATGTTTACATACGGTTTAATCGTCATCATCGCAATGTTGGCGCTCAACGCCGTATTTGCGGCGTACGAGATGGGACTTGCGTCGATATCGAGAGCGCGGCTTGCCGTCCTGCTGAGTGAAAAGAAGCGAGGAGCGGCCGATGCCGCCTTCATGAAAGACCGCATGGAGGCGAGTCTCGCCGTCGTCCAAGTGGGGATTACCGTGGTCGGATCGGTCGCGGCCGCCACCGGCGGCGCCGGCGTCACGCAGAGGCTCTCGCCCCATCTCCAGCAGCAATGGGGTCTGTCGGTCACGTCGGCGGATGCGCTGGTGCTCGCTATGCTGGTCATCCCGCTGACGTACATCACGATTGTCTTTGCGGAACTGGTGCCCAAGATGATAGCGCTGCACAACAACGAATGGGTCGTATTGCGGCTGTCACCGGCGATGAGGGCCCTTTCGCGCGTGGCACGCCCGGTGGTTTTCGTGATCGAGAGCACGGTCAAGGCGGTGGTCAACCTGGTGCCGCGGCAAGCCCGGCCCGATGCAGGCGCCAGAGGCCAGTGGCTCCACGAGCTGCGCGCCGCGGTGTCGCTGGCTCGCACGTCCAAGCTTCTGGGCGAGCGGGAGGAGAAGATCGTGCTGTCGGCCGCCCACCTGTCGATCCGGCCCGTCCGCGACATCATCATCCCCGCAAAGGACATCTCGACGATTTTCGTCGGAAGCAACCTCATGGAGGCCCTGGTCCAGGCCCACATGGACATGCACACGCGCTTTCCCGTCTGCATGAAACGGGACGACCCCCAGAGCATCGAGGCCTACGTGAACTTCAAGGACATCATTGCAGCGATGCGGGTCAATCCCAAGGACCCGAGCCTCAAGGGAATCTCCAGGCCCATCCAGAGGGTGCCTGAAGATATGGTCCTGTCGCAACTGCTTGAACTCATGATCCAGCAGAAGACCCACATTGTGCTCGTGTCCTCCAGGGAAGGGACAGTGCTGGGCATGGTGACCCTGGAGGACGTGATTGAGGAGCTTGTCGGGGAGATCGAGGACGAGTTCGACCGCCTGCCGGCACACGTGCATCCGTGCGGCGAAGGCTGGATCATGGGTGGCGGGGTCCCGATCGGCATCGTTGCGGCAACCATTGGGATTCCCTGGCCGTCGGAGCAGGAGGGCGGCCGCGTGGAAACACTGGCTGAATGGTCCTCGAAACATGCGCCCCCGGGCTTCAAAGGCGGCGAAGCCTTCGAGCGCGACGGATTGCGGATCGTGGCCCGCAAGTTCCGCAGGAAAAGGCTGATGGAGGCGACGGTCAGCGCCGTTGGCCAAGCCCCTCCGCGTCCAGGCGAGCCGTGCGGACCCGCGTGATGGCTGGACGGATATCGACCATGAACAGTTGCGGCCCACGCGCCAATCCGTATAATCCTCTCTGAGCGTCATCGTGTTGGAGCGCGTTAGGTCGAAAGGATCGCATGATAAGGAAGGATGTATGCCGAAAGGCTGTCACACTGATACAACGTTCGAGCAACGTGCTGGTCACGACGCACACCAGGCCCGATGGTGATGCATGTGGCGACGTCGCGGCTATGACGGAGGCTCTGAGGAACGCCGGCAAGACAGCCCACCCGCTGTTCCTTTCGTCCATCCCCCGGTGGTATGCATTCCTGTTCGATGAGAAAGTCCCTGTCCTTGGCGAGGACATTCCGGTCGAGGGCCTGACCGGCGGAGCCTTCGGCGACATCGATCTCGTCATCCTCCTCGATACCAACAGCTACAGCCAGTTGTCGCGTCTTGAAGATTACCTGCGGCAATCGACAACACCCGTGCTGGTGGTCGATCACCATGTCACATCCGACGGCATAGGCCGAGTGGAGGTCATCGATGAGAGCGCTGCCGCCGCAGGCCTCGTGCTTTTCGATCTGTTCAAGTGCCTCCGCTGGCCGATCACGCGAAAAATCGCCGAGGCTCTGTTCGTCGCCATCGCGACCGACACCGGATGGTTCCAACTGAGGAATACCGACAGCCGGGCATATCGCACCTGCGCCGACTTGATCGATCTCGGCGTCCAGCCGCCGGAGCTCTACGAAAAGCTCTACCAGGATTTCTCCTACTCGCGCTTCAAGCTGATGGTCCGAATGTTGAACACGGTCGAGCTGCACCTTGGCGGCCGGTATGCCTCCCAGCGCATCCTCCTGGAGGACTTCGCGCAGACCGGCGCCGCCTTCAGCGACACGGAGAACCTGATCAATGAATGTCACCGCATCGGCTCGGTGAGGGTCTCGGCGCTGTTCATCGAGCTCAGGGACGGGCGAATCCGCTGCTCGCTGCGCAGCCGGGGCGAGGTGGACGTCAGCGAAATTGCGGCCAAGTTCGGCGGCGGCGGCCACAGGATGGCGGCCGGCACGTTCCTGCCCCCACCCATGGAAAACGCCGAGCGGCTGATCTTCGACGAGATCGCCGCAAGACTGGCCCCGTGATGCGCGCACGGAGGTCATGCGCAGGCAATGCGGCCGTGAGAAGGATCGGCAGGTGAGTTTATGAGAAGGACGATCGTCGGACTGCTGTCGTGCATGATCCTGTTCTGCTCCTGCGCCAAAAAGAGCGCGGATGCGGGCCGCAAGGGCACGCGATATACCATCGCGACCGTCGTCAAGCTCGACGGCATCGCGTGGTTCGACCGGATGAAGGAGGGGGTCAAAAGATTCGCGGCAGAAACCGGGCACCGCTGCTACCAGCTTGGCCCCTCCCAGGCCGACGCCGCCCTGCAGGGGCAGATCATCGAGGACCTCATCGCCCAGGGCGTGGACGCCATTTGCGTGGTCCCGTTCTCCGTCGAGGCGATCGAGCCCGTCCTGAAGAAGGCGCGGGACCGCGGAATCATCGTCGTCTGCCACGAGGCCTCCAACCAGGTCAATGCGGACGCGATCATTGAAGCGTTCGACAACGCCGCCTACGGCGCGCACCTGATGGACCACCTGGCGCGTTCCATGGGCGAGCAGGGCGAATACGCAGTCTTTGTCGGCAGCTTGACCTCGAAGTCGCACAACGAGTGGATCGACGCCGCCATCGCCAGGCAGCGGCAGAAGTATCCGAAGATGACGCTCGTGACGCAGCGAATCGAGGAATATGATAACCAGAATATCGCCTATGAGAAGACCAAGGAGCTGATCAAGGCTTATCCTCGCCTGCGGGGCATCCAGGGCAGCGCCTCGACCACGGCCGCCGGTGCGGGACTGGCCGTCGAGGAGAAGGGCTTGCAGGACAAGATCGCCGTGATCGGCACCGGCCTGGTCTCACAGTGCGGCCCGTACCTCAAAGGCGGCGGCACCAAGCTGATCAGCTTCTGGGACCCGGCCGACGCCGGCTATGTGATGAACAAACTGGCCCTGACGCTCCTGGAGCACAAGGCCCTCGCCGACGGGATGGACCTGGGGGCCGAGGGCTACCACGCCGTACGTCGAGACCCCGAGAAGCCCAATCTCTTCTGCGGCTCCGCCTGGGTGGACGTGACCAAGGAAAACATGGATGCCTACAACTTCTGAGGAGGGAAAGTAGCACGCGCATCCCGCCCGTGAAAGAACGTGACATGGGCAAGATGCCCATGCTACGGTGAGCAGCAGATGGAGAATGCCTTTCTCGAAGTCCGGCATATCAGCAAACGGTTCGGCGGCGTGCAGGCGCTGCAGGACGTCTCCATGACCATCGAACGGGGCGAGATCCACTGCCTGGCGGGCGAAAACGGCAGCGGCAAATCGACACTGATCAAAATCATCGCAGGCGTGTACAGGCCCGATGCCGGCGAGGTCGTCATCGACGGGCGGAGCATCGGAACCCGACAGCCCATCGACACCGTCCGCGAGGGAATCCAGGTGATCTATCAGGACCTGTCCCTGTTCCCAAATCTGACGGTCGGGGAGAATCTGGCGATCAACACCCTGCTGGAGCGGAGGTCTCGTTGGGCAACGCCCCGGCAGGTCCGCCGCATCGCCACTGACGCTATCGCACGACTGCGACTCGATATCGACCTGCGAAGAGAAGTGGCCGAGCTCTCGATTGCCCAGCGGCAACTCGTGGCGATTGCCAAGGCCCTCCTGCAGGACGCACGGCTCATCGTCATGGATGAGCCGACGACCGCTCTGACACAAAGAGAGGTCAATCTGTTGTTCCGTGTCATCAAGGACCTGCAAGGCCGCGGGATTTCTATTCTGTTCGTCAGTCACAAATTGCGGGAGGTCCTGGAGATCAGCCGGCGAATCACAATCCTGCGCAACGGCCGGAAAGTAACCGAGGGCGAGGTTTCTGACTTCGACTACAGCCAACTGGCTTCTCACATGACAGGCAGGGAACAACATCAAACGGGTCGCAGATCATCTCGCAGTGATAGGCTCGCCGCCCCGCTGCTACGGGTCAAGACTCTCTGTCGCCGAGGGGCATTCGACGAGGTGAGCTTCAATCTGCACGCGGGTGAGATTCTCGGGATCACGGGTCTGCTCGGCTCCGGCCGAAGGGAATTGGCCGCATCCCTGTTCGGACTGGGGGCCGTGGATTCCGGCCGCATCGAAATCGACGGTGAGCTTGTCCGCCCCCGCGATATCTGCAAAGCTGTGGAGCGGGGAATCGCGTACCTTCCCGAAGACCGACTGACGGAGGGACTGTTTCTCGAACAATCGATTGAGCGAAACGTCTCGGCCGCGGGCCTGGAATCCTTCACGCGTCACGGCGGGTGGCTGGACTTCGGCCTTCTGCGAGACGTCGTTCGCAAATGGATGGCGGCTCTATCCATCGCGGCCCCCTCCGCCGCTTGTCTCGCCCAGAATCTCTCCGGCGGAAACCAGCAGAAAGTTGTCCTGGCAAAATGGCTGGCGACGAAGGCAAAAGCCCTGATCCTCAACGGTCCGACGGTCGGCGTCGATGTCGGCGCCAAAGCGGAGATTCACGCCAAGCTCGCCGACCTGGCAAGCCGAGGGTTGGGGATCATCGTCATCTCGGACGATCTGCCCGAGCTGGAAGGCCTGTGCGACCGTGTTCTGATCATGCATCGGGGCCGGATTGTCGATGAGCTTGTGCCGGCGGAGGCGGCGGAAGGCACGCTGGCAACTCGTCTGAGCGCCTTGGAGTGACAGCCGCATGGAACGCCTGTGGACAATACGGTATAGACACGAGCTTTCCCTGACGGTCGTGCTCGTCCTGCTGGCCGCGGCCATCGCCGTCGTCAATCCAGCGTTCCTCTCACTGTCCAACCTCTTCGACCTGTGCAAGAGCAGCACCGTGCTGGGCCTCTTTGCGCTGGGCGTGTTCATCGTTCTGCTGTCGGGCGGCATCGACATTTCCTTCACGGCCGTTGCCGCATTCAGCATGTACGTCACAAGCTCAATGCTGCCGACGGGCGCTTCGGGTTCCGTAGCCGCTGCATTCCTCTGGTCCGGGTGCATCGGACTGCTGCTGGGCCTGTTCAACGCGTTCTTCATCTCCTTCTACCGCCTGCCGACGCTGATAGTCACGCTGGGCTCGGCGAGCGTATTCCGGGGTTTCCTGCTCGGCTTCGTCGGAACGCGAATCGTGACCAACCTGCCCTCGGGGATGGTCGAGTTCTCGAAGCGGTCCCTGTTCGAGACGGCGCTGCCCGATGGCGGGAGGACCGGATTATCCGCGTCGTTTCTCCTATTCATCGCGGCGGCGGCGGCCGTGTGGGCGCTTCTGCGATACACGGTGCTGGGCAAAGCGATCCGCGCCCTCGGTGGAAACGCCGAGGCGGCCCGGCGTGTGGGCTTCAATCTCGGCCGGGTGCAGTTCTTCATCTATGGGCTGGTCGGATTCCTCTCCGGCGTCGCGGGCCTGATCCACGCCTGCACGATGCGTAACGCCAATCCGTTCGACCTCGTCGGCATGGAGCTGACCGTCATCGCGGCGGTCGTGCTCGGCGGGGCCGACATCACGGGCGGCCGGGGAACCGTGGCCGGCACCCTCCTCGGCGTGGCCCTGCTCGTCACGATCAACAATAGTCTCATCCTGCTGAATGTCCCATCCTACTGGCAAAATGTGCTCGTGGGCCTGGTGATCATCGTCAGCACGGGTCTCACCGCCCGCAGGAACCCACGGGCATTGCGCGGAGTCATCGTCGGTTGAGTGATATACGAGACAATTCGCATCCGGTAAAAGGCCTGGCGCTTCCGTGGGGTCAACTGCGGCGCCTGACTGCTGAGAGGGCGCCCCTTCGCCTGCTGATTGTCGCTGCCGCCGTGCTGGTGTTAATGAGCGTACTCAACCCCGGCAGATTCCTCACCGCCCACAATTTCAGCTCCATGTGCTTTCAGTTCCCGGAGCTGGGGATTTTCGCCATAGCAGTCGCGCTGTCGCTGATTTCAGGCGGGATCGACCTGTCGGTGATCAGCGTTGCCAACCTCACAGGCATCCTGGCGGCGTCGATCCTGACTCGGGCCTCTGCCGGCGAGGTCTCATCCCCCGTTGTGGTCGGCTGCATCGGATTGGCGATTGCGGCCGCCCTGCTCACAAGCGCCGCCTGCGGACTGATTAACGGCCTCCTGATCTCGCGTTTCGGCATCCCCCCCATCCTCGCGACACTGGGCACAATGCAGTTGTTCGTGGGCATCTCCCTCGTGATCACGCGGGGGCACGCTATCGCAGGCTATCCCGAGGCGGCACAGATGATCGGCAACGGCACGCTGGCCGGCATCCCTGTGCCCCTGCTCCTGTTCCTTGTCCTGGCCTGCCTGGTGCAGGTGGCACTGACCCGAACACGGTTCGGCGTGAGCATGTGCCTGATGGGCACGAACCCGACCGCAGCCCGTTTCTCAGGGCTCGACATCTCCGGCCTGTCGCTGCGCACGTACGTGATCACCGCCCTGCTGGCCGGAGTCGCCGGCCTCATCATCATCTCACGCACGAACTCGGCGAAAGCCGATTACGGCAGCTCCTACCTGCTTCAGGCCGTCCTCGTCGCCATCCTCGGCGGCGTCAATCCCCGCGGCGGTTTCGGCTCCGTCTGGGGAATCCTGCTGGCCGTGTTGTCCCTGCAGTTCCTCTCCAGCGGCCTGAACATGCTCCAGCTCAACGAGACCGTCGGACCCTACATCAACAACTTCGCCAGAGAATTCACCTGGGGCGCCCTGCTGCTGGTCGTGATGGCGGTCAACTACTACAGCACACGGGCCCAATCCACGCCAAGGTGACGACCTCGACCCGGCTTGTCCTGTGTCACGACAAACGGTATGATGAGTATGAGTCCCGGACGGCATCCGGTCCGGGAGTGGAGACATGATCGTGCCCGATTTGGCCGCAAATGCAGAGACTCAGGGCTCCAGTGGCCCGCATAAGTTGCGAACCCTCACCATCCTGGCGGGCATGATGCTCTTGATCTACCTGCCGTCTCTGGCAGGCCGACTCTTCTTCACCCAGAATGGACAGGTCACAAACGATGTGATGGTCTCCATCATAATACCGACTATCTGTGGGATTCTGATGGTGGCGATCCCAGTTTTCATGATCCGCAGAGCGCCAAGGTATACAGCATTCGACTGCACGGCGCTTCGCTGGAGGTGGTCGGAACTCGCGTGGTTCTGCGTGTTATCTTTGGCTGTTGTGGTATCAGCAATACCCATCGGGATCATCCAGCAGAGGACGGGCCTGCCTATTGAATGGGCCATAGGCTCTCAGCACGGATTCTACGAGAGCAAGTGGCTATTTGTATGGACGACGATATACGGGATCCTTCTTGGGCCCATAGCCGAGGAGTTCTTCTGGCGCGGATACATGCAGAGCAGTCTGATGCGAGTTTCTCACCCAATCATGGCGATTGTTATACAATCGGTGTTCTTCGGACTGGTGCACTACAAACCGGTTCTAGGTACTGCTGTGACAATCACCCACGGATTGGTCTGCGGCGTTTGGTGCTGGCGTCGCAGGACTCTCGTGCCAGTAATGATAATCCATATCGTAGGCAACGGCATAGCCTTCTCCTACAGGTGGGCGGACTGGCGTGAGCTGGCTGTGATCAAACCTGTACATGATTACGTGGCCGAATTCGTAGAGTTATCGCGGCCCGTTGGTTACGGGCCCAACGACGATGCCCGGCAGGAATACGACAGGGCTTTCCAACTGGTTGTCGCACTGCCCAAAAGAGTCGAGGATATGCGCCAGCGGTATCCGACACTCTGGTCTGACGAGGAGAAGACCCGAGTCGAAGCATGGCTCACGTCGAACGCCAAAGCGCTCAATCTTGTCGAGGAGGGTTCACGAAAGCCTTACTATTGGCCCGAGTATGAGTTTAGCCATGAGCGCATACTGACGTTCCTGCTAGTGCACCCCAAAGAGATGAGGTGCATCATCAGCGCGTTGAGCATGCGCGCTTCAGTGATCGCCGCACAGGACCAGCATGAGAAGGCGCTCAATGACATCGCCACCAGTTACCGCGTTGGGTGCCATCTTCTCCAATGCAAGGATACCATATCCCAACTCATGGGCATGGCTGTCTATGGACTTGCTAGCCAGACGGCTCGCGAGATTCTCTCCCATGAAGACATCAACCCTGAACTGTTGACGGACCTGCAATGGCAGTTAGAGAGCCTCGAGTGGCAGCAGCCCGTCCGGTTCGACCTTCGCGCCGAGCGGCTTTTCCTGCTCGACGTGATCCAGCACCTGTTCACTGATGATGGCCGCGGGGGAGGCCACATCCCGCGGTGTGCCTTCGACTCACTGCGGGTCCCTCGGGGCGGGCTCGACGACACGATCTTCGACCTGGCAAAGGTGGTGGGCTCTGATATTTCCGAATGGGGGAGGCTCGATAGACGCCAGACAACGCAGGACGTTTGGGAATATTATCGCGCGTTTGAGAAAGCTACCGCAATGGCCCCTTGGGACTACGAAAAGAATGCGCGAGAACTGAAGCGCACTATAAGCAGGATCAGTAGAAGAGACTTGCTCATCAAGGTCCTGACAATCAATCCGAGGCTGATCCACATGTCCGCGAAAGCGCGGGCAGATCTCGATTCCGTGATCACGATACTTGCCATTCTCCGGTACAAAGCCGACCGGCAGGAGTTCCCTGAGAGCCTTGCGCAACTTGTCACTGAAGGTTACCTCATGGAGATACCAAGGGACCCCTTTAGTGATGGGGCACTGGTCTACAACCGCATTGATGGCGACTTTGTGCTGTATAGTTTCGGCGCGGATTTTGATGATGACGGGGGGACGCCGAGCAAATGGGGCGAGGGCAAAGATGGCGGGGATCAGGTCTTTTGGCCGGTGCGGGACCAGAATTGATCGAACGTGGGGCTCTGTAAACTGAGGCTGCGGTTCTTCCTCGTTTAGATTGGGGATATTGCTTATTCTCCTGTGCAGGACGAGGGGACTATTCTGCATGGCAATTCCTGATTCTTGTGAGTGTTGCAGCTTACAGGGATCGCACGGCAATGCCTGAACAGGGACGGGGATTGCGCAGGTCCGGTTTGTGTTCGTGCTGATTTCGGGTTCCCTGAGTACAGTTGTGGAAGGAGTCATCTATGAGAGTTATGGCATTGGCATGCACACTGGCGGCTGTCGGGGCGTTGTTGCTGACCGGCTGCGAGACCGCTCCGAAGACGGCGGCAGGGCGCGTCGATCTGGACCAGGCCGTCCAAACTACTATCGATAACGCCCGACGAACGGACCCCGGCATCCAGTCATTCATTGACAAATCCGCCGGCTACGCGGTCTTTCCCTCTGTGGGCAAGGGCGCCGTCGTTGTCGGTGGTGCGTTCGGCAGAGGCGAACTGATGCAGGGCGGCAGGATGGTCGGCTACTGCACGCTGACGCAGGCGTCCGTCGGGGCTGCCTTGGGCGGTCAGGCCTACAGCGAACTGATTTTCTTCCAGACGCCGGACGTGCTGAACGACTTCAAATCGGGCGAGTATAGCCTCTCCGCAGATGTTTCCGCAGTAGCGCTCAAGTCAGGGGTCTCGGCTAATGCGGCATTCACCCACGGCCTGGCTGTCTTCACTCTCGGTGAAGGGGGCCTGATGGTCGAGGCGTCCGTCACGGGACAGAAGTTCAGCTACGAGCCTATAGCCGTGGCGATGGAGACACAGCCGGCGCAAGCCGCACCACCGACCCAGTAAGCAGCAGGGATTGCAGACCTGTCTCCGTGCAGTGCGTTCAGACATTTTGACCGGGACTTCACGCCCGTGGGCTGCTATAATGCGCGATGGGGCGGCCTGACGTAGCAGGCAGCCAGGATGGCATTATGAAGGGCAGGAAGTCCCGTGGATGGCACAGGTACGCGCGGCAGTCAATTGACACCAGGCAGCGGCTCTGCGAGGCAGTGTGTCTACTGTCGCCGGGGAGTTGATGAGAGCTTTCTGTATTGCCCATATTGCGGCAGGCGACTGAGCCGGCCCGGCGAGTCCGCGACAAGGTGGCGTCATTCCACGTATGCCGTCGCACTCGGTCTGGGTACGCTCGGGCCGTTCGCCCTGCCGCTGGTGTGGTTCAACCCCCGGTACACGAGGCTCAAGAAGATTGCACTGACGGCAGTGGTCCTTGCACTGACGATTGTGCTCATTTATGCCCTGGTGCTCGTGGGCATTCGACTGATCGAGCAGGTCCGGGAGCTGACGAACATATATTGAGCATGCCCGCCGAAAGCAGCCATGCCCCTGAAGTTCAGGTGCAATATGCGGCCGTCAGCGTGCGTCACGGATTCGCCAGCGGCGCGATAGCTTTGCCGCTCCTGAGTTCGTAGCGCCACTTCCAGGTCATGTACAATGGCGGGTAGACGAGCAGCTCGAGCAGGAAGCTCGTGAGGATGCCGCCGATCATCGGTGCGGCGATTCGCTTCATCACGTCGGCGCCGGTGCCCATGGACCACATGATCGGAATGAGGCCCATGAACATGGCCATGACAGTCATCATCTTGGGCCGGACACGTTTGACCGCTCCGTGCACGACGGCCTCCTTCAGGTCGGCATAGGACCTCAGCCGGCCCTGCGCCTGCATCTCGTGAAAGGACAGGTCCAGAAACAAGAGCATGAACACGCCCGTTTCCGCGTCGAGACCCATCAGAGCGATCATCCCGACCCAGACCGCGATCGAGACGTTGTAGCCCAGGAGATACAGCAGCCAGATCGCCCCGATCAGCGAGAACGGGACCGCGAGCATGACAATGCCGGCCTTGATGACACTTCTCGTGTTCATGTACAGCAGCACGAAGATGATGAGGATCGTCAGGGGAATGACGATCTTGAGCCGCTCTCGCACCCGCAGCATGTTCTCAAACTGGCCGCTCCATTGTAGGGAATAGCCCGCCGGCAACTGCAATTGGTCGCGAACCGCCTGCTTCGCCTGCGCGACGTAGCCTCCGATGTCTTTGCTCGTGATATCGACGTACACGTAGCCCGCCATCATGCCGTTCTCGTCCCGGATCATGGAAGGGCCGAGCGACACACTGATGTCGGCGATGGCGTCGAGCGGGATTTGGGCGCCCGACATGGTCGGGACGAGGACCCGCTTGAGCTTCTCGAGATCGTCGCGGTAATCGCGGGCATATCGTACGTCCACGCCGTAACGTTCCGGACCCTGGATGGCGGTCGTCACGTTCTCTCCGCCGACGGCTGACATGATAATCGTCTCGGCGTCCTCGATAGTCAGCCCATAGCGGGCCAACTGTTCCCGCTTGAGATTGATATCGACGAAGTACCCGCCGGAGACTCGCTCCGCGTAGACACTGCGGGTCCCGGGCAGCGGCTTGATGATCTGCTCGAGCTGCAAGCCGATCTTCTCGATCTCATCGAGCCGGGCGCCGTAAATCTTGATGCCGATGGGCGTGCGCACGCCGGTCGACAGCATGTCGATCCTCGCGCGGATGGGCATGGTCCACGCGTTCGTGACGCCGGGAATCTGCATCTTCGCGTTCAGCTCGTCGATCAACTGGTCCCACGTCAGGCCCGCCCGCCAGTATTGTTTATCTCTGAGGACGACCGTCGTTTCCATCATCGAGAACGGCGCCGGGTCCGTGGAGGTGTTGGCTCGCCCCGCCTTGCCGAACACCCGCTCTACCTCGGGGAACGACATCAGGATCTTATCCTGGATCTGGAGCAGGTTCGCCGCTTCCGTCACGGACAGGCCGGGCACTGTCGTCGGCATGTAGAGGATCGTGCCCTCGTTCAAGGGCGGCATGAATTCCGAGCCCAGGCGAAAGTACACGGGCACGGTGGCCGCCATCAGGACGATGGCGACGATGACCGTCAGCCTGCGATGGTTGAGGACAAACCTGCAGGCCGGCTCATAGATAGCGAACAGGACTCGGCTGACCGGGTGCTTCTCCTCCGGGTAGTACTTGCCTACGGTCAAAGTATTGTACAGCCACGCGAGCGGCCTGGGTCTGAAGTGGCGGTAGTCCATTCGCGCAAAGAGCATGCGGATGGCGGGATCGAGCGTAATCGCCAGAACGGCGGCGATCGCCATGGCCAGGTTCTTGCTGTAGGCCAGCGGCTTGAACAGCCGGCCCTCTTGATCGACCAGGGTGAACACCGGCAAGAAAGCCACCGCGATCACCAGCAACGAGAAGAACACCGACGGCCCCACCTCCTTCAGGGCCGCAAGTCTCACCGCGTGAAAATCGCCCTGGCGCCCCCCCTGCTGCCACAGCTCCAGTTTCCTGTACGCATTCTCCACCTCCACGATGGCACCGTCCACGAGCACGCCGATGGAGATGGCGATTCCTGAGAGCGACATGATGTTGGCGGTCAGCCGGATGCCATACATCGGAATAAACGAGAGCAGTACGGCGATCGGTATCGTAACGATCGGGATGATGGCCGAAGGGAAATGCCACAGGAATAGCAGAATGACGGCGCTGACGATGATCATCTCTTCGATGAGCTGGTGCCGCAGGGTGTCGATGGCCCGCTTGATGAGGTCGGAGCGATCGTAGGTGGTGACGAGTTCAGCCCCCTTTGGCAGCGACGGCTTGACCTCCTCGATTTTGGCTTTGACGCGGTTGATCAGGTTGAGCGCGTTTTCACCCTGGCGCATCACCACGATGCCGCCGACGGTATCACCCTGGCCGTCGAGATCGGCGACTCCCCGGCGGATGTCCGGCCCAACCACGACATCCGCCACGTTCTTCACCAGAATGGGAGTTCCGGTGGTGTCCGCGCCGATGACCGTGTTCTCCAGGTCCTGCGGCGATTTGACGTAGCCCTTGGCGCGGATCATGTATTCCGTGCCGGTCATCTCAAGCAGTCTGGCCCCGATATCGTTATTGCTTTGTCGCACCGCCTCCACGACCTTTGTCAGCGGGATTTTGTAGGCCAGGAGGGCGTTGGGGTTGACGTTCACCTGGTATTGTTTCTGGAAGCCGCCGACGGTGGCGACCTCGGCGACGCCCGGCACACTCTGAAGCCAGTATCGCAGGTACCAATCCTGGAAAGTCCGCAGGTCGGCAAGGTCGTTGTTGCCGGATTTGTCCACGAGGGCATACTGATAGACCCACCCGAGTGCCGTAGCATCCGGTCCGATTTCCATCTGCACGCCCTGCGGAAGCCTGGCCGTGATCTTGCTGAGGTATTCCACGGTCCGGCTGCGCGCCCAGTAAATGTCCGTCCCATCCTGGAAAATGACGTAGACATAGGAGAAGCCGAAATCGGAGAACCCGCGAATCGCCTTGACGTGAGGGGCGCCGAGCATGGCGGTGACGATCGGATAGGTCACCTGGTCCTCGATGATGTCCGGGCTGCGGTCCCACTGGGAGTAGATGATCACCTGCGTGTCGGACAGGTCCGGGATGGCATCCAACGGGATATTCTTGATGCAGTATATCGCAGCGACGATCGCCGCGATCGTGAAGAATATCACGATGAACCTGTTCTTCGCGCAGACCTCAATGATTCTGTCAATCATGTCATCGACTGCCGCCGGGCTGGTTCGGCTCTCCCATCTGGTTCAAAACAGCGTTCAACCTGGACTCCGAATCCACCAGGAAGTTGGCGGAGGTAACGACCTCTTCATTTGCGGAGAGACCCTGCAGGACTTCGTAGTAGCCCTCTGCCTTGGCGCCGAGCGTCACGGTCCTCGGCGTGAAGTAGCCGTCGGGGTCCGCGATGTAGACGATGTTGCGGGTTCCCGCGTGCATCACGGCATCCTCCGGCACGGCCAGCCTCTGCCCAAGGTCGTACTCGATCCTGGCATTGGCAAACATCTCCAGCTTGAGCTTGCCCTCGACGTTGTCTACCAGCGCCCTGGCTTTGAGCGTGCGGGTCGCCGCCTCCAGCAGCGGCGTAATCGAGACAATCCGGCCCCCGAATATCTGGCCCGGATAGGCCAGCGTATCCACTTGGACAGCCATGCCCTCCTTCACGAGGCCCGCCTCATGCTCGTAGATAGTGATGTATACCCAGACGGTCTTGTCCTCGCTGGTCGGCAGGTACAGGCTCGTTTCCGGCCTGCCCTGCTTCTCCATCTGGTCGATCTCGACGTTGTTCATCCCCAGGAGCAGAAGCCTGTCTCTCGCGGCCTTGAGCAGGGATGCAGACTGCTCGGCCACGGAGATCAGGTCTGTCCGTTGGGCGGATTGACGCCCTTTCCATGCCTGGAGGTACTCCTGCTGAGCCGTGAACAACGTGGGGTCGTATGCGACGCGGCCGACCGTCACGATCTGCCCGGACAGCCGCCGCATCTGTACCTTGCCCTTTTTGACTCCGATCAATTGCTGCTTCTCAGGGCTGATGTAGACGCCCGGGTGCGTCCCGGCCGGCTTCTCGTACACAGGTATGTAGTCCATACCCATCTGGTCTTTCATCGGCACGGGTGACGTGATCTCAGGATTCATGGGATTGCGATAGTACAGAATCCGCCCGCGGCCGGTGCGGTTCGGTTCGCCCGCCGCGACACTTGGCGTCTCTTTCTTGACCAAGTCCATCCCGCAAATGGCGCAACTTCCCGGCCGGTCCGACGTGAACGAGGGGTGCATCGGGCAATAGAACAGCCCTTTGATACCGCCCTTAGGCGTACAACTGCGATACCAGGCGATCAAGGGACCTCGCTCGATGTAACCAACGGTCGCCGCCGCCATCGCCAGTACGACAAGAACTGCGGCAAATACCCTGCCCTTTTTCATTGCGTCGCTCTCACGCCGATGAGTGTCACGTTCCCATTCTACTTCGCAAACTGCGGCAGTTTGGAGACGTACTTCGCTGGGTCGGCCATGAACGTGGCGGGGCAGCCATTGCAGCAAAAGTAGACCTTCTTGCCCTGGTACTCGACGAAGATGGCCTTGTTGATGGGCCCGCCCATCACCGGACAGGTCGTCTGCTCGGCCACTTGCGTCGCCTGCTGCGCCGGTGCGGCCGTCGCCTCCTGCTTCGCGGGCATGGACATGGCTTCGTGCTTCACCGGCGTCGGTGCTGCTTCCTGCGCCTTTGTCTGCGTCGCTTGTGTCCCTGCCATGGGTTTCTCTTTCTGACAACCTACCTGCAATACGAGACCACCGAACACCAGTGCTGACATTGCGATGAAACTCATCTGAAGTCTTCTGCTACTCACGGTGCCATCCTTTCCAATTGAGCCACCTGTTGACGACGCATGGCTCTAACACTTGAGCGTGCACTTCTGCTTTTCGCGAGATGCGAACGGAATATATACTATTCCTACAGGAATAGAGTTCACAGGCTAAAATCGGCGAGAGCCACCAACACCTTTTACTCCTGTTTGCCAGCGGCGGCAGGTTTCGCATCGGAGGACATTCCCTCGCCCACCTTGGGCGCAGCCGCTCCCGCTGACAAGTCTGTACCGACCAGCATTTCCAGCTCGGCCAACTTCTGCTGCCGGGTGGCCAGGGCCCGCTCATATTCGAGCCGGTAGTCAAGCAGTGTCCGCTGGGCGTCGATCAGGCTGAGAAAATCGATGGTTCCCGCCATGTATGCCGCTTCGCACGCCCCGATAAGCTCCACCGCCTTGGGCACGAGCGTCTTGCCATAGAGATCCACTCTCCGGCCGCTGTCCTCGTATTCATACAGGGCACGCGCCAGCCGCGCCGTCAGATCGTTCTCCGCGTTGCGCTTCTCATATTGAGCCCGGCGGGCCGCCGCCCGGGCCTGCAATTCGCCCGCTTTGTAGCTGCGCCGCCAGATCGGCACATTCAACTGCACGCCCAGCATGACATCATCGTCGCCGGACATGGGGCCCATGTTCATCTCCATCCATTCCACGCCCAGGCCGATATCCGGGTAGAAGTTCTTCCTTGCCACGTCCACCTGCCGCTGGAGCTGCTCGACATCGAATCCCATCGCCTGAAGCTCCGGGTTCCGCTCCTTTAGCGAGCTGACCAGCGCCTGCCGGTCTATCGCCACGGGCGCTGCCTGCTCCTGGCGGGGCCACGGCAACGGCGATTCCGCCGGCCGATTGAGCACCGCGTTGAGCTTCGCCACGTTGGGCTCTCTCGCCCGCTCCAGCGCGGTCAATCGGTATTCCATCTCCACGACTTGGATCTGCGCCCGGATGATGTCGGGATGGGTGGCTGTCGCCGTCAGATACTTTGCCCGCGCGACCTCTTCAAAATGCTTCGTCAGATTGAGGGTCTCTTTAGCAACCTCGATGGCACTGGCCAGGTACCGGTACTCGTAGAAGGCCTCCTTGGTATCGAAGAACAGTTGGAGTTTCCTCGTCTCATAGCGTTTCTGCGCCGCTTTTGCGGCCGCTGCCGCCGCATCCGTGCGGGCCTCGATCTTGCCGAACCACGGGAACACCTGCATCAGGCCCACCCGCTGGCGCGTCTCGATCTGCTCGATGAAGTAATCGTACGTGAAGGTAGGATCGGGTAAGGCTTTGGCCTGCGGGACCTGCTCCAGCGCCGCCTTCCACTCCTCGAATGCCGCCTTGAGACCGGCATTATGCAGCGCCGCATACTGGAGATACTCAGACAGCGTCTGGGGCGCGTTCACATCGGCGGCCGGCGGCTCCGCGCCGCGGACAAGACCGACTGCAACGGCTGTTACGAAGAGCACAGCCGCCAGTGTCACCGCTTTCAGCATCCGGAGCGATCCTTTCAAGACCTATCACGCATAATCGGGCTCGTTGCCGGGTTTCCATTTGATGTTGCAGCCCATGCTCGGCCTCTGCTCTTCCAGCGCCGGTCCGCCCTCCAGTACAGCATCCAGCGCCTTTCGCAAATCGGCGCCTGTCACCGGTATGCGGCTGCCCGGCCGGCTGTCATCCATCTGACCACGGTACACCAGCTTTCGGTCCCGGTCAAACAAGAAGAAGTCCGGCGTGCAGGCGGCGTGATAGCTCTTCGCCACCTCCTGTGTGGCATCGTAGAGGTATGGGAACGGAAAGTTCATGCGGTCCGCGAACTGGGCCATCATCTCGGGCCCATCCTCCGGATAGGCATCCACGTCATTGGCGCTAATCCCCACTACCGCAACACCTCTGGCCTGATACTCCCGAGCCAGGTTCAGAAAAGTGCTCAGGACATGCTTTACGAAGGGGCAGTGGTTGCACATAAATACGACGAGCAACGCCTGGGCATCATCGAAATCGTGAAGCGACACGATGCGGCCCTGCGTGTCAGGCAGGCTGAAATCGGGTGCCTGTGTCCCGAGCTCAACCATGGCGGAAGCTGTCATAGCCATAATTCATCCCTTTCCAACGGATACCGGCTACAAACCTCACTAATCCCATATGCTTTGCGAAGAATCTTGTTCGCGAGATTCTGTGATATCGCGACTTTATTCTGCGACTCTCAGCACAATTTTTCCGAACTGTCCCCCCTGCTCCAGTTTCGCCATCGCGTCACGGACCCTGTCCAGCGGGAAGACCGCATCGATTATCGGTCGAAGCTGATTCACGTTGGCCGCAACGACCAGTTGGCGAAAATCTTCCGCCGAGCCCACGGTTGAGCCAAGGACGTTGAGCTGATTCCAGTAGAGGGCCGACAAGTCCGTCTCGGCCTTCGAGCCGGTGGTGACGCCGCACAGGACAACGGTGCCGCCTTTGCGGACACAGGCGAGATCGAGCGGCCACGTCGCCGCGCCCACGGCATCGACCGCCACATCCACCCCTCGCCCGCCCGTCTGTCCCTTGATCCATTCGACGACGTTCGCGCCCTCGTAGTTGATCGTGTGATCGGCCCCGATCTCTCGTGCCCGTGACAGTTTCTCATTGGACGACGATGTTACGAAGACCTGGGCCCCGATACGTTTCGCCAATTGCAGGGCACAGGTCGCCACGCCGCCGCCAATGCCGTGGATCAGGACGCTCTGGCCGCACCTGAGCTGCGCGCGTGTCACCAGCATCCGCCAAGCCGTGACGTAAGTCAGTGCAAAGCAGCCGGCCTCCTCATCAGTCAGGTGCGGCGGCTTCGGATAACAGTCGTACGCCGGCACGACCGCCTCCTCGGCGAATGTCCCCGGCGAGTTCAGTCCGATGATCCCGAAGGACACGCACAGGCTTTGCTCTCCCCGCCGGCAGAACTCGCAATCCCCGCAACTCAGGGCGGGATTGACAATAACCCGGTCGCCAACTACGGGTCTGCTGACGCCTTCGCCCACGGCCGTGACGATCCCGACGACATCGGAGCCCAGGATGTGGGGCATCTTCAATTGTCTCCCCGGCCGGCCCCGCCGAACCCAGATGTCCAAGTGATTCAATCCGGCACAGAGAACCTTTAGCACCACTTGGCCACGTCCCGGCCTTGGCGACTCCAAGTCTTCCACGTGTAGAACATCCAGGCCGCCAAAATCTCGGATCACCGCCGCTCTCATAACAGCTTTCCTCCCGAGCACCCGTCACGAACGCGATTCGCACATCGTCAGCGAGTTCCGCCCTTGACCAGCGCTCTTAGCGCTGCTCGCGAACTTCCACCTTGCCGATCATGCCCGCGTATTCGTGCAGGATGCAGAAATACTGATACGTGCCGGGAACACGGAAGGTGTGCTGAAAAGTCGCTCCCGGGGGCAAATCTCCCGAATTGAAGGGCACCACGCCCTGCGGCAACTGCACATGGTTGGGATTCTGCGCGAGCCTCGGATCGGCCGTCACCGTGTGCAGCGTCTCGGAGGTGTTCTGCCACGTCACAGTCTGACCGACCGTGATCGTGATTTGCCGCGGCACGAACTCCAGCTCCGTCATACCGACCACGTTTTCGCCGGGGTTTTCCTCTTCTGTCTGAACGGCATTGTCATCGCCACCGTGCAGCGGGATGCTTGCCGGTTGGCCCGGCGTGGTCGGTCCCACGCGGCGGGAATCGATCTCGGGATTCTCGAACATTACGTGCCAGAACGGCAATTCCCGCCCGTCCGGCAGCAGGTACCCCGTGCGAACATCATGCGGCATATAGGACGTGTTGTCCCTCGCAGGCAGAAACGCAGGGACCAGCACGTGGAAATATCGCCGCGTCGGCGTCACCTGGTCATCCATGGCCAGCTTGCGGCCGTCCACCCGGATCATCTCCGTCAGCATCCCGTGCACGAGCACAGGCGCGTCCGTGACTGTTCCATTCTTGAGCGTCTCGCCCGTTCCCCAGAACGCGACGTAGGCAAATTCCGTCGGCAACAGGGGCGATCCGATCCGGGTGAATCCATAGAGAATGTGGTTGGTCACGACGCCGCCAAAGACAGGATACTCCACGCCATACGGCAGGACCTTGTTGCATCGGACCGTGTAGGTGTTGCCCTGCGAATCCTCCCAACTGGCTTCAAACCGCACGGAGTCACGGGTCGTGGCGGCGTCGGTGGCGGTCGCATCGACGGCCTCCATCGTGAATTTCGCGTTACGCAGAGCTGCAAGCTCATCGCCGAACGGGGAGGGTCTTCGCAGCGTCGTGTACTTTCCGTTTTCCTGAGCCCGCCAGTCGGTGGGGACGCCGCAAATCAGTGGCGTACCGCCGCAGGCTTGCGGAAGATCCGGCGTGCCGAAGACACGCTGATCCAGACGCCGGTAGTCCGGCAGGGCCAACTGAGCAGCCCCGGACGGCCGGCGCACCGAAACTCGAATGGGTCCGCCGAGAATCTCAAATGGCTGCTGGACGCCTTTGTGGCTTTCCAGGTAGCCCGATGCCGGCGCTGCCTGCTGCTGGTTTGGGTCGCGTGCGGCGCCGGTCTGTGACAGTGACGGCCGCCCCCAGCCGTACGCGATCGCAAGACCCAGAATCAGGACGGCGTACGAACATGCTCGCACTGTCTTCGGATATGCCCGCATAGATACCCCCTTTCTTCAGTCCGATCCGCCGCGGCATTGGACGTGCACTCGTCTTCCTGTTTCGATGTGGTTTCCGCGCCGGAACACCCGATGAATCCTCTCCATGCGCATACACAAATCGTCTACCCGCCGGGCGCAGAATGAGATAGGCAAATCGCTGACCTGCGGCGTGAAAATCGCTGAGCCGGAATCGGATGACAGTCCCCCGGCTCCACAGACATCGCGACCCAAGACCTATTGGGCTTTTATGTCGTAGCAGAACAAGACGTCCGCATGGCGCAGGTAGAGTTTGCCGTTGGAGATGACGGGATGTGCCCACGCCGTGCCTGTCGCTCCCGGCCGCTCTGGAGGCGTGAACGTGCTTATGAGGTTGTACTTCTCCGGCGTCGCCTCGACCAGTGCGACCAGCCCATTCTCATAGCGGAAGTAGAGTCTGCCATCCGCGTACAGAACGCAGCCGGAACCCTTGCCCGGCTCATCCGCCGCATGCCACATGATCTTGCCGGTCTTCATCTCAATGCACGTGGGCTCGCCCCTGTTGTGGTTGTGGCCGCCGTAAATGTAGTCGCCGACTTTCACGAAGCCGCCGTGGTGATTCTGGAACTGGTTCTTGTCGAGCCAGTAGACCTCTTTCGCCTTCACGCCGTTGCCATCTCGCTCCAACTGGAGCAGGGCGGCCCCGGTCTCATAGGCCGTCGAGGTGAACACGTAATCGCCGTCAACCACGGGCGTCGGGATATTCGCCACCTTGTTCGCGATGCGGTTGTAGCCCCAGAGGAACTTGCCGTCCGCGGAGACGCTGACGACGCCTTCATTGGTCAGTTGAACGTATTGCTTGATCCCGGCCCCGTAGCTGATGACAATTGAGGAATAGCCGGCCTGATCCTTCCCCTTCGAGCCGATGTTGGGCATCGGACATTGCCAGATCGTCGCCCCCGTCTTCTTGTTGACAGCGGCAATGACGCACTGGTGCCCGCCCGGAGTGCACAGCAGCTTGTCCCCGTCGATCAGCGGAGACTCGCTGAATTTCCAGTCCGGATTGGACGCACCGCCGAGATTTGCCAACAGGTTCTTCGTCCAGACCACCGTGCCGGTATCGGCGGCGACGCAGACAACGTTCCCTTCCGTGCCGATGGCGTAGACGTATCCGTCGTCTACCGTTGGCACGCACCGGGGCCCGTCCTCGTGCGGCGGTCCGACTCTGGCAGCCCAGAGTTCCTTCTGGGTATTCAGATCATAAGCGTATACAAATTGGGACTTTTGACGGTTTACTACCCGGTCGCCCATCGTGTAGAGCTTGCCGTTGGCGATGGAGACCGTGGAATACCCCGGCCCAAGCCCGGAGATTTCCCAGAGCAGCTTGGGGCCGCCTTCCGGCCACTGCTTGAGCAGCCCTGTCTCCTTGCACACGCCATCGCGATTCGGGCCGCGCCATTGCGGCCAGTCCGCCGCCGGCGCCGCACTGCTCGCGATGAGAACCACCGCACAAACCACGAAAGCCGCTCTCGTTACTATCGACATCATCAGACCCTTTTCAAACACTGCCTATCGACTTCTTCTGCGGGGGGTACATAGACGGTCCGCTATAGATGTGACGATCAAGCAGAAACGATTATTTCACCCCACTGACATCCACGCACACGAGGTCCCCGACCGCGTTCCGCGCGTAGATTCGGCCGCCGGCAAGGACCGGGACGGTCCAGCATTTGCCCTCCAGAATCTGGGCGGACGCCAGTTCCCTGTATCCGGTCGGGACGGCCTCTACGATGGTCAGCGTGCCTGCGTCACTGAGCACGATCAGCTTGCCGTCGGCCAGCATGAGGCTGCCGACGCCCACGTTCGGGCCCGACCACTTCACGTCGCCCGTCTGGAGATCCAGGCAGGTGACGCCCGGCGCCTTAGCCGTATCGACGCCGTATATATAACCCTTCCAGAGGACCGAACTGCTCAGCCAGTTCTGCAGGTTCTTGTGGCTCCAGAGCTGCACGAGTTTGTCCGGCCCGATCCGGAACAGCGCCGCCCCGGTCCCCAGGCCCGAGCACGCGAACAGTTTGTCCCCGGCGATGATCTGGTCGGGGATATTCTCATCGTGCATGGTCGTCCAGGGCTGCTTCCAGAGGACCTGGCCCGTCGCCGCGACCACGCCGTACAGTTCCCGGTGCCCCAGAATCACGGCACAGCTCTTGCCCTGCTGCTCATAGGGCACCGCCGATGCGTAGCCTGCCGGGCCTTTCTGGCCGCCCCAGGCCAATCCGCCGTCCTGCTTGCGGATGGCCGTGCCATACGGGCCCGCGTTCAAGACAATCAGGTCGCCGATGATGATCGGCGAACCGGCAAGGCCCCAGTTCGGCGGCTCAATCCCATAATCCTTCCCCAGGTGCTTCTGCCACACGACCACCCCGCTTTGAGCGTCGACGCAGAACACCTGGCCGTCCTGGCTGAGCGTATAGACCTTGCCCGCCTCTACTGTGGGCGTGGCACTCGGGCCTCCCTCGTGATTTTTCGGCTGTAGAGGCGACAAGTAAGCATGCTTCCAGATTTCCCTGCCTGTCGCGGCGTCGAGGCACCACAGGATGTCCTGCTGCTCGGCCTCCTTCCCGTCGCCCTCCTTGCCGGTATTGCCGAAGGCATAGACGCGGCCGCCAACGATGGCCATGGACGCGAAACCCGTGCCGATGGACTTGTGCCACAGGATCGGGGGACCATCCTTGAGCCGCTCCCAGCGCCAACCCGTCTCGTCCGAGACGCCATTGTGATGGGGGCCCCGCCAGTTCGGCCAATCGTCGCCACGCGCGACTCCGGTGGTCCAGATGATGCCTGCGGCGACGACAAACACCGAAATCACCCGCTGCAACGATCTTCCTGCCATCGAGCCCTCCCATAAAGCCAGCATTTGCATGAGTTTACGCCTTCAGGAGTCCATACGCGGCCTGACAGCCTGTTCAAATCCATAGTATCGATATATACTTGGCACGGCAATAGCGGTTCGTGCAATATTGCCCGTACGACAGGAACCGATTCTGTGCGGCCAAGGCTGATCGCGGCCGCGATGAGGAGACCTTTTATGCCTGATGTGACGCGTCGCGACTTTGTGAGAAAGTCTCTGGCCGCCGGAGCGGTCGTTTCCGTGGCTGCGGGGCCGGCGACAGCCAATACCCCCTCTTCCGACGGGGGAATCCGGATTGTCGCGGTTTCGTGCAGCCCACGCAAGGGCAAAAGCACCGCCACCACATTGCAGGTGTGCCTGGATGCGGCAAAGGAGGTCAGCCCCAGGATCGAAACCGAGCTGATCGAGCTGGCCGGACTCAAGATCAACGGCAACGTCGCGGCAGGCGTCCCTCTCGAAGCGGGCGAGCGCGACGACTTCCCGGCCCTGGTCCCGAAGCTCAAGGACCCGCGGGTCCGCGGCCTCATTATCGGCACGCCCGTTTACTTCGGCAACATGAGCTCCTTGTGCAAGGCGTTCCTGGAACGGTGTATCGTCCTGTACCAGCCCGACTACGCGCTGAGCAACAAGGCGGCCGGGGTCGTGGCGGTGGGCGGCACCCGCAACGGCGGACAGGAGGCGACAATCCAGTCCGTACAGATGTCTCTGTTCTGCCAGGAGATGATCCTCGTCGGCAACGGCCGGCCCGGCTCACGCCTCGGCGCGACCGTCTGGAGCGGCGCGGAAGGCGGTGTTCTGAAGGACGAGTTCGGCATGACGACCACGAAGACCCTCGGCCGCCGCGTCGCGCAAATCGCCCTGCAGTTAGCCGGATCCACCCGGCCCGCGTAGGGTGTGCCAAGTAGCACGGGCATCCTGCCCGTGTGTATCACGGGCGTCTCGCCCGTGAAGGAAACCTATGACCGGCAGGGCCAAGATGGCCCTGCGACTCATGGGCAAGATGCCCATGCTACGACGAACCGGCTTCTTACACGCCCTCTCTGAGCCCCCGTTGCTCTTTGAGGGTCAGTGCGCCGGTGGGGCAGGCCTGTACGCATTGGGCAGCGACAACTTGAAGGCCCTCGGCCAGTGAAGCATCGAACGGCACCGCGACCCGCACGTCGAAGCCGCGGCCAATGAACGTCAGACCGAGCTTCTCCTCGTGCGCCGCGGCAATCTGGATGCAGATGCCACAACTGATGCACTTGCCCAGCTCGTAGATGATGTCGGGATGATCAGCTTGCTGAACGAATCGCCGCCGCTCCGCTTTGTACCTCGCCTGCCGGGCGTCGTACGCTTGTGCATATTGTCTCAGCACGCAGACATCCGCCTTGCGGCAGTCACAGTGCAGGCAGCGAAGGGACTCCACATGGGCCTCGTGCTCGGTGAATCCGCCCGAGTCACCGGAAGGCTTTCGCCTCGCTTCGGCATTGGCCGACCGCAGGAAGATCGCCATCTCCTCCTCATCAAGCTTGCCCATCCGGCTGTTGAACCGTCGTTCCGTTCCCACAGCCTGACCCGTGGTCAGGTACTGCCGGATCGATTCTGCCGCCTCCTTGCCGTCGGCGACCGCTCGGACCGTCAATCGGCGCTTGCGCACCGCGTCGCCGCCCGCGAAGACTCCGGGCACACTTGTCATGCTCGTCCGCGCGTCCACCTTGATTCCATCAGGCAACAACTCGACGCCGAAGCATTCAGCGCCGCCAGGCTGCAACTCCCCAGCGGCGATGAAGACGGCATCGAACTGCCCCCGAAGCTCGTCCATTGACACTGTGGCCCCTACGCGAGCGCCGAATCGGAAAGTTACGCCAAGTCTCGCAATTTGTGCAATCTCCGCTTTCAGCACGTCGCGAGGCAAAGCGTCCTCCGGCACGCCATATCGGAGCATGCCGCCGGGCTCCTCGTGGTCATCGAAGATCGTACAATCGAAGCCGTCCTGCTGCAGATAGTACGCCGCCGCCAGACCTGCGGGACCGGCGCCGACAATCGCGACGCGCTTGCCCCGCTTCTGCGACGGCGCCGGTGTGAACGGCTCACCCGACTGGAGGTCCGCGTCGGCGACATAGCGTTTCAGCAGGCAGATGGAAACTGCATCGTCGTGCTGCCTGCGCCGGCAGGCCTTCTCGCACGGGGCCAGGCAGATTCGCCCCAACACGGCCGGCAAGGCGATGTCCCGCTTCACAGTCACGATGGCACTTTTCAGGTCCCCTGCCGCAATCTGGCGGATCATCAGCGGGATATTCATGTGGGCCGGGCAGCCCATCTGGCATGGCCCCACACAATCGCCCACGTGGTCACTCAGCAGCAACTCCAGCGCGGCCTTTCTCGCCTCGACGACTTCCTCGCAATCGTTCCGGACCTCCATTCCGTCGCGGACGATCGCTCCGCAGGCCGGCACCAGGCCGTTCACGCCCGTCACCTTGACCACGCAGACCATGCAGCTCGTCGTCGTCTCACGGCCGCGAAGATAGCACATCGTCGGGATCGAGATCCCCAGCTTTTCTGCGGCGCTGAGGATCGTCGCACCCGCGTCCACTTCCACTTCGCGGCCATCTATCGTGATCTGCGGCATGGCTATTCCACTCGAACTGCATCGGAGGGACAGACCGTTTTGCATGTCCCGCACCGCGTGCACTTTTCGTCATCGATCTCGTGCTTCTCGTATGGCTTCATTGGGATCGCGTCCGCCGGACAGTGCTGGGCGCAGAGCGTGCAGCCGATACAGTCATCGGTGATGGAGTACTTGATAAGGGCCTTGCACCGATGGGCAGGGCATCGACCCTGGACGTGCGCCTCGTACTCCTCGCGGAAATACCGCATCGTCGAAAGCACCGGGTTCGGGGCGGTCTTTCCGAGTCCGCACAAGCTGCCCTGCTTCACGATCTTCGCGAGGTGCTCCAGCTCGTCGAGGTCCGCCGCCTCTCCTTTGCCGGCGCACAGCCGGTCGAGAATGTCCAGCATCCGGCGGGTCCCGATCCGGCAGAAGGTGCACTTGCCGCACGACTGATTCTGCGTGAATTGGAGGAAATATCTCGCGATATCGACCATGCAGTCCGTTTCGTCGAGGACGACCAGGCCGCCGGAGCCCATCATTGCCCCCGCCTCCGTCAGCGTCTCGTAATCGACTGACAGGTTGTCCTTCGTCGCGGGGATGCACCCGCCGGAGGGCCCGCCCACCTGCACGGCCTTGAACTTCAGCCCGCCGGCGATTCCGCCGCCGATCTCCTCGACGATCTGGCCGATGGAGATGCCCATGGGCACTTCGATCAGGCCGCCCCGGGCCACCTTGCCGGCCAGGGCAAAAACCTTCGTCCCCCTGCTCTTGCCTGTCCCGATGCGCGCGAATGCCTCCGGCCCGTTGCGGATGATCCAAGGCACGGCGGCGTACGTCTCCACGTTGTTGATCAGCGTCGGCCGGCCCCAGAGCCCTTTCTGTGCCGGAAATGGCGGCCTCAGTCGGGGCATCCCGCGACGGCCCTCGATACTCGCCATCAACGCCGTCTCTTCGCCGCACACGAACGCGCCCGCTCCGGCGACAATCGCCAACTGAAGCGAGAAGCCCGTGCCCAGGATGTCGTCCCCAAGGAACCCGCGTTGCCGGCATTTTTCCAGGGCCTCGGTGACGCGTTTGATGGCCAGCGGGTACTCCGCCCGAATGTAGAGGTAACCCTCGTGAGACTCGACGCACCGGGCCGCGATGATCATCCCCTCGATAATCCGGTAGGGGTAGGATTCCATCAGCATGCGGTCCATGAACGCGCCGGGATCGCCCTCGTCGCCGTTGCAGACGATGTGCTTTTTCTCGCCGGCGGCTGCACGCACGGCCGACCATTTGAGGTGCGTCGGGAAGCCCGCACCACCCCGGCCCCGGAGCCCGCTCGCTTCGATCTGCGCGATCACCGCCCGAGGATCGAGTTGCTTGAGCACCTTTTCCAGCGCTTTGAATCCATCGTTCCGGACGTACTCGTCGAGATCGGTCGGGTCGATGTGGCCACAGTGCTCGGTCGAGATGTGAATCTGGCGGCCGAGGAAATCCGAGACAGCCTGGTCCCGCACGTGAATCGCGTAGCGAGCGACAGGCCCCTGATCCTCGTCGGTCAGCAATCGGTCAAGGGCCCGCGATACGGTGCTGGAGAGTCTCCGGTGAGGCCCCTTCACACCGAAATGACGTTCGACGATGGGTTTGGCATCCTCCGGCTGCACCCGGGCATAAAGAAACGACGCACCATTCGGCTGCACGATCTCCAGCAGCGGCGTCTGGTGACACATGCCGACGCAGCCGACCCGCTTCACCGGGACTCTGGCGCCGGTCTGGGCCACGGCATCCAGCAGGGCCCCATGCAGCCTGCCGCTGCCGCGAGCGACGCAACATGAGCCCAAGCCGATGCGAATCTCGCCACGGGCGCCGGGTCTTATGCGCGGCAGCCGATGTGGGCGCTCGGTTGCCCGGGCCCGTTCGAGCCGCAGAAAATCGTTGATGACTTTCGACACAGTCTCTCGCGTCAGATGCCCATAGGTCACATCGTCAATCTGTACGGCCGGCGCCAATGTGCAACAGCCCAGGCAGGCAATCCGCTCGATGGTGAACAGCTTCCGGGCATCGGTATCCTCGCCGTCCGGGATTTGCAGGTGCCGGCGGAACTCCTCATAGACCTGCTCGGCGCCTTTGACGTGGCAGGCCGTGCCTACGCAGAGGTGGATGATGTGACGACCAGCGGGCCGATGGCGGAACTGGTCGTAAAATGTCGAAACGCCCGTGATGGAGGCCGCCGTGATCTCCGTCAGCTCGCAGACGCGCTGCAGGGCCTCCTTCGGAAGATAGCCGTAGCGCCCCTGGATCGCCTGAAGGAGTTCCAGCACCTTCTCTCTGCCGGTGCCGACCTTCTCGACAATCTCATCAACGAATGTCAAATCCAACTGTTCCATAGTGTTCAACGACTCACGGGGCTTTGCCGATGCAGTACAGTTTGTCGACGCCCCGCAGATATATCCGGCCATCTGCAAACGCGGGCGACGCGAAACACTCCTCGCCAAGCTCGCATCGGGCGACCTCCTTGTACTCCGGTCCGATCTGCGCGATGTGCATCACCCCTTTCATATCGAGCAGGTAGAGCTTGTCGCCCACGATACTGGGGGACGCCCGAGCCTCCTCCTTCACGTCCATCTCGTAGAGTTTCTTGCCGTCCGCCACATTGATGCACAGGAGCAGGCCGCCACTTTCCAGCGTGTACACGTACTTGCCGTCGCTGACCGGTGAGCAGATATCGGGCCCGCTGTCCTCCATGTGCCAGGCGACGTGTGTCTTGGTGACATCACCCTTGCCATCGGCCCTGACGGCGACCAACTGGGAGTACGGCTCGATCGCGAATACGAAGCCGCCGGCGCAGATCGGCGACGGGGCCACGTCGCCCCCGACACATTTCGCACGCCACAGCTCGGCGCCATTGGCGGGGTTGTACGAAACGACAAGCGGCTTGGCCACGGTGATCAACTGGGGCTGCTCCGCAACATCGACAACGATAGGCGACGTCCAGGAGTTCGCTGTGTCGCGTTTCGTCTCCCATGCGATCTGGCCCGATGTCCCGTCCAGGGCGATGAAGCGGGACTTGCCCTCTTTGCCGTCCCCCTGATCGAATTGGATGAGGACGAGCTTCTGGTACGTCTCCAGCGAGGAGGCGTAGCCGTAGGAATTGTCGGGCAGGCCCAGGTTCTTGTGCCACAGCCGCCGGCCCTGGAAGTCGAAGGCGGTCACGTCACCCGTGGGGAAGATCGCATAGACCCGCCGGCCGTCGGTCGCCATAGTGGATGGCGCGTAGCCGGTGTCCTCCATCAGTTTGAATTCCTTGCCCTGCGGCAGCGGCACGGTCGGCACGCTCCCCGTCCAGAGAAGCTGCCCTTTGGCCGCATCGAGGCAGTATACCTGCCGCCCATTCGGGTCCGCGCCGGAGAGAAAGACCCGGTCCTTCCAGACCACCGGTGAGTTGCGGCCGGGCAGCGGCACTCTCGACTCCCACAGAATCCCCTCGCCCGTCTTGCCGTTCCATCGCATGGGGATATTGGTGTAGGCGCTTACGCCCGCGCCACCGGGGCCCCGGAAGCGAGGCCACTGCTGGCGCATCTCCTCGGCAGAGGCGAAGGCCGGCCCGGCATCTTGCGCCTGCACGAATCTCACCCATCCGCTCATGCCGACAAGAAGCCCCGCTGCAACCAAGACCACTACGCCGCCGGCAACCGCCCACCGGGCCCGTTTGGCCTCCTCTATCTGCATCTCTCCGATATCCGGCTGTTGCTGCGGTCGGGGCAGGTCCTTTTTCAGATTACCTGCGATCCGGCCGGCCACCAGGAGGACCACCACACTGCCCAGAAGCATGAAGGTTGCCTTATTGGCAAAATCCAGCCGCCAAATCCTGTCGCGGCGAATCTTCAGGTCCAGACGCCGGATGTCCGACAGCAACTGCTGATTTCTCGGCTCCTTCTGGATCTGGAGTTTCATCGCCGCCAGCCTGGTCTCCCGCCGCGGCCCCAGGACGGCGCTTCCAACGAGGTTCATCACCAGCAGCACGGTAAAGATCGCCGAGAAGACAGCGCCTACAAGCGCCGTATTCCGCAGCGTTTGGTACCTGACATCGTTGTCACGCGAACGAGTTTGTCCTGTTGCCTGCGCCATCAACTCCCGGTCACCCCAACTGTGCTCTTTTTTCGCCGCTCGCGTTCCTTCGGACAGTACTGGTAGCATCGCCCGCACGCGAAGCAGCCCGCCCGGTCCGCCTCGTAGTCCGTGCGTCTGCGCCGGACGGAAAGAGCCACAAGCTTGCCCCCGGCGACCAGCCCGAGAAACCCGCCGAGCAGCGCCCCGCCGACGGCGAACCGGCCGCGAATCGCCGTAGCCTCCTGGTACAATTCTTCGGTGGTCCGTCCCGTCGTGCGAAATGCGTCACTGGCATTGGTCGTGCCCTCGACCTGCCCCGTCTCCTCCAGGAAGACGCGCTCCGCCGTCCGGACCCTCGGATGCACCCGCGCGAGGCGTTCCTTCAAGGCATAGCCACCCCAGCCGCCGCCGGCAACGAGGATCGGCAGCAGAAGGAGGAACAGGGCAAGCCTCCGCTTGGCGATTTTGTACTCGCCCCGAGGCCAGTCACCCGTCGGTTCGCGAATGGCTCCGAAGGGGCACGCGCCCTCGCACAGGCGGCACTTGACGCACTCGTTCGGCGTGATCGTCACGCGCCACTTGGAGAGGCGCGACGTGTGGCGTAGCAGAATGCCGTAGGGGCAGAGGAAGCGGCAGTACGGCCGGCCGATGAACAACCCGATCAACAAAAGGGAAGTGCCGATGATGAGGATGTTCCAGTTGCCGGTGAGCCGGAAGAAACCGATGAATGGGTCGTATCGGCAGATGACGAAGGAGTTGCCGATCGCCGCAAAGAGCACCGCCGCGCCGAGATAGGTGTAGGCCATCAGCCGCAGCCCGCTCTCCAGCCAGGGAGGCACGGCGACCGGGCGAAGGAGCACGGCGTCCTGAATCGCCCCCAGCGGACAAACGGCCCCGCAGAATGTCCGGCCGACGAACAGCGTGAAGAGCAGCGGAAGAATGAAGAACACTCCGGCCGTGATGGGGATGGCATAGCTGTTGTCAGCAATGGTCAGGGTGACGTTCTGAATCGCCCCGATGGGACAAATGCAGCCATCTCGCCAGAAGCCGAAGTACAGTAGCGAGAGAATCATCAAGCCAAAGATAGCCCGGCGGCTGCGCCTCTTGAGAATCAGATACGTCGCCAGCAGCAGCGCCGCCAGCAGAACCGCCGAATCGATGTACTCATGGAAGACTGCTTTGGGACCCGGCACCGTCGTCTGCGGGAACTGGTAGCCGGTCTCGAACTCGGGCGGCGGAAACCGCAGCTCGCCGAGCGCATCGACAGACGGCACCAGCAGGGTCATCGCGAGAACCAGGATACGGGCCCAGCGTGTCATTGTGTGCGGTCCACCCCTTTGAGCAAGTACGGGTGATCCGCCGGGACCCGCTTGTACGCCCCGGAGGGACAGGCGGCCGCGATGGAACACTCGTTGCAGTTCAGGCACCGGTCATGACGAACCTGGAGAAAGAGCGACCCGTTGCCGAAGGCTTTGCAGCCCTTGACACACTTGCCGCAGCCGTTGCACAGCGTCTCATCGATCGTGTACTCGTAATACGGGTCCTCGACGTAGGTCCGCTTGATGGCCCCCGTGGGACATAGGGCGTTCTCGGCGCTGGTGTCCAATGCCGTCGGCTCGGGAACAAGATACCCCGTGCAGAGATCGCAGTACCCGCACAAGGCGTACGCCTGCACACACTTGACGGCGGAACGCTCCAGGACGCAGTACGTGGCGCAATTGCCGCACTGGATGCAGATATTGGGGTCGATCTGCCAGACCATATTGCCGCGGTTGTTCCGCGCGCCGGTCAAACCCACGGCGGCGCCCAGCCCGCCAAGGCAAGCGCCCCAAAGCCCTTCTCGCATGAACTTGCGGCGGTTCATATTGTTGCCGTTATCTGCCATGAGGAGTCCTCGCAATCACATGCCTGACCGAAAGCGCACGGGGCAGGCCGCAATCCTCGAAAGCCTCGCAGCCGGAGCAGATGCCCTGGTTGACGCACTTGCCCTCCCGCATGAGTCTGCCTCGCTTCACGGCAGCCACGCCGCCGGCGGTCCCCAGCAGCACCAGACTCACATTGTGGAGTATGCCGCGGAAGAATTGCCTGCGAGCATTTTTAGGCCCGTTCATTGCTTCACTTCTTTCCTGCTGAAGGTTTTGATCACGTTGTTGATGGTATCGAGGACATAGATTCGTCCATCCGTTCCGGCCGCCACGTCGAACGCGGGCCCCCGACATTCCTCAGGTGTCTCGCAGATCTTCATCAGTCTGCCGCCCGTCAACTGCTCCGGGCTGGCGACCACGCCGACGAATCTGCCGTCGCTGTCGTAGACTTTCACCCTTACGAGCCCCTTCTCGCTGGTGACGAACCACCCGTTGGGCAGCAGCGCGAAATTCACCGGGTTGCAGCAGCCGCAGAACCCTTCGATCTTCACGGAACGTTGTCCCCACCAGAATTCCAGATGGCCGTCGAGTGTGTACGTCTCGATCCGGTTCCGGCCGGGATCCGCGACGCGAAGCAGGCCGTCCCGGGAGACCGCCAGATCGAAGTGCGGACTTGGAATGACAAAGCCCGGGATGTTCTTATCCGCGTCCTTCTCCCCAACGTGGCCAAGGAGCGTCCCCGCGCCGTTATAGTGCAGCACGATGCGGTGGCCGGCGTCCGCGACGAAGATGCTGTCCTCGTATTTGGCGATGCTCGTCAAAACCGCTTCGTCGCCGAGATTGTCCCACGAAGCGACGGTCTTTCCCTCGGGACTGAGCACTTCGACGTGGTCCTTCAAGCCGACGTAGATTCCGCCACCCTCCGCTACCGTCAGGCATTGGGGCTCGCCCGACAGTTCAATCATGCGCTCGAAGTTGCCAGTACTGCTGAATGCGCGAATCGCCCGATCTCCGGCGACGTACATCCGGCCATTTGAACTGAGGGCGATAGCGCGGGACTGCTTAAAGCCCGTGCTCACCGGCGGGCCGGACTGCGAATAGAGGATGAGATTGGGATCAACCTTGGCCAACTCGGTCAGATCGTAGGCAAACTCGCCGCTCAGGCCGCTGCCTTTCTTGCCGGTCGTGTCGAGGCGCACAACGGCGACGACGGCAATCACGACCGCCGCGACAACGAGTGCCGCGACGGCCCAGCGGGTGTCAACCTTGCCACAGTCACTCTGCACAATTCTGTCCTATACCCTTATTCTGCAATCAGTTACGGAAAGTGTATCATAGCAGATCGACGCCGCCCCGGCAACGCCCTACCGCCGGGCGATGTCCAGACACACCATCCGTGTCAAGTCGCGCACGATCAATCTGCCTGAGGCGACGGCCATGGGTCCCCATGATTCGAGCCCATCCAGGACCTTGGCCCGGGCCAGTGGCGTGTACCCCGACGCCGCGGCCTCGACGAGTGTCAGCACACCCGAATCGTCGAGGACGTAGAGGAGCCCGTCGGCGATCACGCACGGGCCGCTGCCGAACCTGTTGGCGCTCGTGCTGGTCCAGACCACGTTGCCTTCCAGATCCAGGCAGGTCAACTGCTTGTCCATGCCCACGCCGTAGATGTTGCCCTTGTAGAAGACCGGCGTGTGCTGCATGGAGCCGAAGACAACGGTAGCACGCCGGAATTCCGCGCGGACGGCTATCGTGCTGCCGGCCTGCGTCAGGCGGAGCATCATGCATCCGTTGTCGTACTGACCATAGCCGGCGGTCAGAAATATCCGGTCTTCGCCGACCACGACCGGCGCCGGCACATTCGTGCGGACCTTCCACTCGCCGGTTTCCCACAGCACGGTTCCATCGGTTGCCGACACGCCGACGACGCCGCCGGCATCCACCGATCCGCCGCAGTAGATATAAAAGCGCTGCCCGCCGAATTCCATCGGCGTGATCGACGAATGCGTCATCACCCACTTGTCCGGATTGGGGGTCTTCCAAACGATCTGGCCCGTGGCGCAGTCGACGGCGATCATGAGCACGTCGCCGGCCGGAGCGATGATTGCCTTGTCGCCATCGATGAGCGGGCATTGTGCCGCATACCACTGGGGGATCACGCTGCCAAATTCCTTGACGAGGTTGAGCATCCAGAGGAACTGACCGCTATTCGCATCGAGACACGTGACGTGTCCCTTGGGGCCGAGTGTGACGACATACTTATCCGTCACGACCGGCACGGTCCGGCTCATCCCGTGAAATCGCTTGATCTTCACCGGGTATGAGTATCGCCAGATCTCCTTGCCGTCGGCCAGCGAGAAACACCGGACGGCGTCGGCCTGCTTCGCCTGGTCGTAGTCGAGGACGTAGACCTTGCCGCCGAGCACCGCCGCGCCTGCGTATCCCTCGCCAAGATCGACCGACCAGAGGACGCGCGGCCCCCCTTCGGGCCATTGCCTGCTCAACGACACCTTGTCGGGACTGACCCCGTCGCTGTTCGGGCCGCGGAACCGGGGCCAGGCGCCGGGCAGGTCTGCAGCAACGCCGTCGAACTTCATCAGTGTGCCGGCGATCTTGATGGCGTCACCACCCCCAAGAACACTGGCGGGCTTGTTGTCCGCGCCGGGCAGCCGCTCCTGGAGGTTGACCGCTGAATCGGCGCTGAGCCACAAATAAATGAGCAGGATCACCCCCGCGATGGCGAAGACCATCGGTATGATGTCGGCGATTGTGAGTTTCTTCATCATTCGAGCTTCGTGCTTCTATTCTTCACACTATTCATGCCTCAGCGCGTCCAGTAGTCCGCCGCGGAGAGCCAGTGTCCCGGCGATCCAGACCCACGCCGCTCCGCTGAGTCCTATCGCGGCAACCATCACGAGCAGTCCGGCCAGCGGCACCTGTCCGCTCCGTGACTGCAACGCGGGAATCACGGCTACGACGGCGGAGATCACGCCGCAGCCCAGGCCCGCCAGCATCAGACCCCAGTGCTCGTAGAAGACCATGCGTTTGAGCTGCCTCTTGCCAAATCCTACGGCCCGCAGCATCGACAACTCGCCGCGCCGCTCCAACATGTTGCGAAGCACGACCAATCCCAGGCCGATGCTGCCAAGCACAAGTCCCAGATCGCCAAGGACCGCAAAGATCGACAGGTACGTATTCTCCACCGCGTCAAAGGCGGCCAGGCGCTCTTTCGTCGGCGTCAGCAGCAGCCCGTAATCCTTCAAGCCTGATGACAGATCTTGTGTCACGGCATCCGCCTTGTCGGCCGGAGCGTCGATCAGGAACGCCTGGTACCCGTCCACCGACGGGAATCGCACCGTGAACTCATTCTCCGCGATGATCAGGCTCCCCTGCAAGACGCAACTTTCCAGGACGCCCACGATTCGCACGCGGAACGGTCGGCCCATTTCGTCGGTGTAGTCGAGCTCATCGCCGAGCTTCTTTCCCAAAGCCCATTTGACCGTCGGCTCATCCCCCATGGCCGGCACCGATCCATCCTGTGAGACTGTCTGAAGCAAGTCCCACCCCTTACCTTGTTGCGTCACGGCCGCGAATTTGAATGCCTGTCGCTCCTGCAACGCCTCCGGCAGCACGCCGAGCAGTCGCGGCCGCTGTGCCCGGTTCAGATTCAGGCAACTCGCGTCATCGCCCTCATGCACACGGAACTGGACCGCACCCGTAGAGTCGAGAACGATTGCGGTGAGCTTGAGTCCCTTCCGCCCGGCTGCACTATTCAGATCGTGAAGGACTCCCACGGACGATTCGCCGTACAGAGCGAAGCCGCCGGTGCCCGATGCCCGGCTCTGAGGCTCCGCCGGCGGGCTGCGGCGGTTCGCCCCAACCGCGACGACCATGAACACGCCGCAGGCCAGCAGTCCGACGATAGCCAAGCTGCGTCCGCTGCGCCGCGTCGCGCTGCGAACGCCGAGTCCCCGCAATGAGACCATGGGCCTGTCCCAGCCTCCGAGAGTCCGCAGGGTTGCATGGCTCAGGCCCAGGGTTCCGATCAGCAGCAGTGTCCCGGCGCCGAAGAACGCTCCCGCCGTGGCCTGACTATCCCCTCGGCCCATGATCGCCAGCACAAGGCCCGCGCCGACGAACGCCGCAACGGCCACGGCGAGTCCGAATCCGCGTCGCGCCGAACCTTTGCGAAACGCAGGGCCCTCCTCCGCGTTGCCGGTCAGCAGTTGACGGATGGGATGGGCCGTTTGCCTGCGAAGCGTGATCCAGATCGCAAATAGTGCCGCGACCAGGCCGCCGGACCCACCGGCGCCCAAGTTCGCGCCGTCCGCGTGGAAGTGAATCCTGGCGCCGGCGACCGCCCCGCTCCAGAACGTGGACAAGCCGTAGAGCATCAGTCGAGTGTAGAGCAAACCGGCCGCGGTGCCTGCAATTGTGCCGAGCAACGCAACGAGTCCGCCTTCCGCCAGAAGCAGCCGCTTGATCCGCTTCGCAGGCCAGCCGACCGCTAGCAGCATCCCGATCTGCGAGCTGCGGCCCTCCACGCCAAAGACGAAAAGCAGTCCAACAAGGATGACCGCCGAGGCGATCAGAAACATGCTCAGGCCGAGGAAAAGCTCGCCGAAGTCGGTTCCCCCACTGCTTGCCTGCAGGCCGCGCTCCCGCACCGGCTGAAGGAGCAGGCCGACCTCAGCCGGATCGATCTCTCGCCTAAGCCGCTGATCGAGCTCCTGCGCGAGCCCCTCCCGCCATGGGTAGCGTACGGCGGTCAGGCTCCCGTAGCGGTTGCGCCAGTCTGCCTGTCCGGCTTCCAGAGTGATGAAAGCTTTCGGCGTGCCTCGATAATCATCCCAGTACTTCTCATCCTTCGGCCGAATACTGTCGAGATTGATCGGGATGCCCGGCTTCCAGTCCCGGCAATTCTTGACATCCGCCAGGCCGGGGAATTGCGGCATCAGGCTCGGGTCTCTTGCGGGACCATCGAGCGGGACGACGCGGACCACTGTGAAGCGACGCTGCTCCTCGACGAGTTGACGCCCCGGGCCGATGATATAGTACACAAGCTCAAGCGAATCACCGACCTTGGCGTTCAAGTCATCGGCCAGCCACTGGTTGATGACGATCTCGTCAGTTCGCATGCCCGCCGGGAGAAGGCCCGCCGCACTAGCATCGCCACCCACCGCCGCCACCACCGAATACGGCGTCGATTTGTCGCCAAGAGAAATCCTGTTTACGAAGTACGTGAGGACACCGGCCGCCCCATCGCCCGCCTTCATGGCCGCCGTGCCGAGCGGCTCATCAATGAAGATCCGCCCGCTGCGGAGTTCCAGCACGTTCTGCGGCTCCAGATGCCGAAGCTCCAGGCCCGCATCATCCAACTGCCATGCGCGTTTGACGGCGCCGTTCACTTCCTCGGCAGTAACTCTGGACTGGAGCCCCGCCGCCAGCAGCATATTCGCCCGACCCTGCTGCCCGACCTCGCCTGCCAGCCATGCCAGCGGCACGAACACGTTGAGCGGGGCTGCCTGGTTCGCGCGCAGGTCGAATCGGCCAAGAGCGGAATCGCCTGCAACGGCATGGACCTTCAGACGCGAGGCAATCGTCCGATCCTCATCGGATGCCAGCGGGACATCGCGAGGCATCAAACCCGACTTCTCGATCCGCAGTACGATCTCGTCGCCGGGGCCGACCCTCAACTCTCTCGCCACGGATTCACTCAGGATGACGCTGTCTTTCCCACCTCCAACAAACGGGTTCTGCCCTGAGCCGGTCGCGTAGAACCTATCGTCCACACCGAGTACGCGGACCTGGTTGATCCGCCGCGAGCCATCCTCGTTCGTGACGATGCCCGCCACTTGCAGAACGGGCGCTACCGCGCCGCCGAGTTGCTGCTGGAGATCGTCCGCAAGCCCCGCCCGGAAGAACCGGCCCTGGGGCAGGACGGCGAATTCAGTCCGGCCCAGACGGGCGTCGAGTGTCCGGCCAAGCGTGTACCGCACCGAATCGCCGATCGTCAGCGCGCCGGTCAGCACGGCCGTCGCGACGGCTACGGCCAGGAGGACCGCCGCATTGGTCCTCCAGTAGAAACTCAGGCTCCGAAAGGCAAGCCGCCAGAGGCTCATGGCTGACCCCTGTCATGCAGAGTCCCGCCGCTCAGCTCCAGCGTGTGGCCAATTCGCGCAGCCAACTCACGCGAGTGTGTCACCGTTACCAGCGCCACGCCCTCATCATGATTCAGCGTGACCAAAAGCTCGGCAATGCTCTGCGAGGTGCTTTCGTCGAGCGAGCCGGTTGGCTCATCGGCCAGCAGCAGCTTTGGCCTGTTGATAAGGGCCCGTGCGACCGCGACTCTTTGGCGCTGCCCGCCGGACAATTGGCCGGGCCGATAGGACATCCGATCCTGCAGGCCGACGCGAGCGAGCAGCGCTTCCGCTCTCTCATGCAGTTCTCTCGCGGAAGAGTCGCTGCGCCCCGCCAAGGTCGGGACCAGCACGTTCTCCAACACCGTGCACTGAGGCAAGAGATGATGCAACTGAAACACGAACCCGATCTCGTGGCTGCGTGTCCGCGCGAGCTCCTCATCGGCGAGTTCCGCGAGGTTCCGGCCATCAAACACGACCCGGCCGGTCGTGGGGTGGTCCAATCCACCGATGATATTCAGCAGTGTGCTCTTGCCGCAGCCGGAGGGGCCGACGATCACGATCGATTCACCCTGCCCGATCCGCAGCGTGACGCCTTTCAATACGCTCACCGCGCCGGGCTCATCCGGCCTGCCGTAGCTCTTTGTCACATCGAGAAGCTCGATCATTGTGCTCCCATCAGGATTTGCGGCTCACCTGCTCATAGATGCGAATCAGCTCGGCGGCGGTCTGCTCGATACTGAACGCTTTGAGCATTCCCGCCCGGCCTTCCGCGCCGAGCCGTCGGGCCACCTGGGGATCCAGCAGCAGCGGCTCCAGTGTCTCGGCAAGCCTTTTGGCCGTATTCGGCTCATATAACACACCGCCACCCGTCAAAGCAATGGTTTCCGGAAACGACCCGATTGCCGGCTCGACGACCGGCACACCTGCCGCCAACGCCTCGAGCACGTACAAACCGTATGCGACAGGCTGCGGCTCCGGCACCGAAAGAACGGACAAGCCCCTCAGGAATTCACGCCTGGAGCCTTGGTCAAACGCTTCCAGGAACTCGACATCGTCGCAGACGCCGGCGGCCGTCAGCTTGGCGATGAGGCGTTCGACAAAAGGCGCATCATTACCGCTTTTGCCTCCGCAGATGCGCAGTTTTGCAGACACCAGCCTGTTGCTCTTGAGAAGGAGGAAAGCATCGACCAGGATTTCCAAGCCGTGATTCGGACACATCCGCGAGAGATAGCCAATCGTCGGCACAGGCGGATAACTGTCAGCGGGCGTGTATTCATCCAGATCAACGCCCATGTGGGCCACATGCATACGATCCTCGTGCACGGCGAGTCTGCCGCGCATCGCCTCGGCGAAGTATTTGCTGACGGCCAGGAAGCCGTCGATTTCACGAGCACGCTCCCGGACAATACCCAACGCCTGTTCCGCATGAGGCGCCGTCAGCCCGTCGAGAAAGCCATCCTCGTCCTGCAACAGGCAGACGACGGGGACATGGAGCTTCTCGCGGATGCGACGGGCCAGCCCAGCGAGCAGGACATTGGACAGGCATACGATGTCGGGCTTCTGCCCGGTCGCGCACAGCCAGTCCACGAGTCGGTCCAGTTCCTTGACCTGGCGCCCGTCCTCGCCCTGGAGCATGGAGATGGTCGCGGCGCCGAGCTCCCGGGCACTGGTCATACCCGCCCTGCGTCCCGCCCAGGCAAGCAGCCTGCGTGAGTCGAGCAGCCGGTCAACCCATCGCGGCGTCCTGCGGAACAAGGCGAACTTCTGCTGGAGATAGACGTTGATCCCCCCGAAGAAGACAGGCGTCTCGGCGGGAGACTCGACTTTGTCGATTTGCAGAGGAAGGTACAGGGGCACCAGGAGCACATCGTGCCCGAGCTTGCGCAGCGCTTTGACCAGGGCGAGGTCGCGCAGGCAGTTCTCGCAATAGAAATTATCTCCGGACCCGGGAGTGATCTGGACAATTCTCATGGCGTCTTGCCCCCGTCGGCTTGTTTGGGTCCGAAGGCATAGACATAGCCGTCGTCGCAACCGACCACGACGAGTCCCCCCGCCACGGCCGGCGAGGAAGTCACAGGCTGGCCCATCTCGTAGGACCAGACTTGCCGGCCATCGGCGAGTCGGAGCATATACAGCCGGCCGTCGTCGCTGCCGATGACGACCTTGTCCCCGCAGATTGCCGGCGAGCTGTTCACCTCGCTTAGAGTCTTGAACGCCCAGACCCGCCGGCCATTGTCACGGCGGACGCAATGCACGTAGTTGTCGCGGCCTCCAAAGACGACAAATTCGTCCCCCACCGCCGGCGACGAGAAGAACGGTGCATCGCTCTGATCGTACTTCCAGACGACCCGGGCCGCTTTGGCATCAACCTTCAGAAAGACGTTCTCATAGTTGCCGACGAATATCTCGCCGTTGATGAATGCGGCGGAGGCGGCGATGTATGAGCCACTGTCGATCTCTGCCACCTTGGAGCCGTCGGCTACCGAGACCACGTGGATGACCGCGTCGCAGCCGCCGAAGACACACTTGCCGTCATCGACCGCCGGCGAGCCGTTCACGTAGTTGCCGGTCTCATACGCCCAGAGCCGCTTGCCGCTGGACGCATCCACGCAGTGCAGTTTGTTGTCGTAGCTGCCGACGAGAATCCAGGTCGCCTGCCCGTCCGGCGACCGCGTCCAGTTGGCCGCACCAAGGATCTGGCCCTCGGTCTCGTATTTCCACTTCAGCTCGCCGGTGCCGGCATCCAGGGCATAGAGCCAGTTGTCCGACGAGCCCACAAAGACCTGCCCATCCAGCACGCAGGGAGCGGACTCGACGGAATCGCCGGCCTTGTATGACCAGAGTTTTTCGCCGGTCTGCAGGTCCAAGGCATAGATATTCTTATCGGACGAGCCGACGAAGACCCGACGATCGCTTATCGCGGGGGATGACTTGACCTCCCCATCGGTTTTGAACTTCCATAGGAGCGACAGTGAGTCGGCGAGTGTCCCCGGAGCGCGGCCAAGCAGACCCTGGCCGCCATGGAACATCCGCCAATCGGAGGAGGATGCCTGCGTAGATGGTTCGGGACGATGCGCCGGCGGACTGACGGTTGTGGATTGCGGATCGGAGCTGCGAGTCTCCTTCGACCCATGGTCGCCAGCCATCGGCCCGACCCCGCCGCGTCTTACGAAGAAAGCGGCCACAGCGGCGATGAGAACGCCGACGAAGAGGACCCAGATGACAGCCCGCGTTGACATTGCGACACCCGGCGACACTACGCAGCCAAGACCGAATACCTGTACGGCTATGGACCGTACGGCCACCCCCGCATGATAGTTCGCCTCTCGCGGTGACGCAAACCGTCCCCGAGCGGTCTCCCGATGCACGGCAGATTTCGACAGATGCAAAATCCCCACCGGCAGGGGCTATTGCTTCAGATCGATCATAGCCACGCGCCCGCCCACGTTCGCATCGGGATCGGAACGGCAAATCTCGATTTTCGTGGGGATCAGGACACCGTTGCGAGCCGCTCGACTGTAATCATAGCCGCGAACGATGAGGAATTTCTGCCGGGCGGAGTCCCCCAGCCAAATCGTATCGACGAGCGACGTGGCCTGATTCTGGAAGTACGTGCCTTCCTTCCAACACGGCTCGGGGGCCTCCTTCGGCTTGCTCTCTTCACCGGCGGGCTTCTCGACGCCATACTTCGCCTCGATGGGAGTGTACCATTGGCCGGCGAGCATGACCGGCGCGGGCCGGTGCAGGAGCACAGCATTATCCCTGAGCATCCGTACGGGCGTCGTCGCGATCTGGAGCACCGCTTCCGCATAATCGCGGTATCCGGCACTCAGAGGACACACGTCGGTCTTACTGTCCCCTGCCAACAGGTTGTACTGTCCGTCGACAATGCGGCAGGTGAACTCCGAGCCCGGCTCGCGGGCCGATACCTGCAGCGCACCGGACCACGGGCACACGCTGAAATGATGCTCCGTCAGGTAGAAGCTGCCGTCTTCGCGGTACGCTGTCACGACGGTATCGAAGTCGATTCTCTTGGACTGCATCCACGCGGCCAGACCGCCGGTAGCATCCAGCGCCGTCGTGATCCAGGGACGCGGGACCGGCAAGGCCTCGCGGTCCGGGCCTGTAGCCAGCAGGTCCAGGTCCCTCGACGGGTCCTCCTTCGCTTGCCGGCCGCAGCCAGTCAAAGTCACTGTTGCCAACGCAATCAATACGGCCTCTCGGATCACCCTCGTTGTCATATCATTATCCTACCGTTTGCTTTTCGGCCTCGGGACTTGGCTTCGGAGCCTCCTGCTGGTCCTGCCCGCATTTCAGGTTCGCAAGCTGCTCCATCAATGCATATCGCTCAACGGCGTCTCGCTTGGCGAGCTTCATCAGCTCGGCCGCCGCTTCCGGTTTCGACTGCTTCAGCGAGCGGTACCGGTCCTCGTTGTAGGCATACTCGTCGAACGCCATGGTCGGCGGCTTGGAGTCGAGCTGCAGCGGGTTCTTGCCCTGCTCCTTGAGGCGGGGGTCGAACCGGTACAGCGGCCAGTGCCCGCAGGCCACCGCCTTCTTCTGTTCCTCGTAGCCGGTCGTCAGGTTGAAGCCCTGATTGATGCAGTGAGAGTACGCGATGATCAGCGAGGGACCCGGATAGGCTTCCGCCTCGGTGAACGCTTTCACGGCCTGGCTCGCATTGGCGCCGATCGCCGCCTTGGCGACGTAGATATTGCCGTATGCCATCGCGAGCAGACCGAGGTCTTTCTTCGGTGAGGGCTTGCCGCCCGCCGCGAACTTCGCCACGGCCGCCCGGGGCGTCGCTTTCGACATCTGGCCGCCGGTGTTGGAGTAGACTTCGGTGTCCAGCACGAGCACATTGACGTTCCTGCCGAAGGCCAGCACATGATCCAATCCGCCATAGCCGATATCGTAGGCCCAGCCATCGCCGCCGACCGCCCAGACGCTCTTTCGCACCAGGAAGTCCGCCACAGTAAGCAACTGCTTGCACTCGGCACAGTTGCCGCTCTTGCGGCACTGCGCTTTCAGTTGCTCGACCCGGCCGCGCTGCTGTTCAATGGCCGCCTGTTCCGGATCGTCGGCCAGGGTCGCCGCACGAATGTCGGACGCCAATTGTGCATCCACGCAACCTTTCTGCACCACCTTGTCGAGCATGTTCAGCGCTGTCAGTTTGAACTGATCGACGGTCAGCCTCATGCCCATCGCAAATTCGGCGTTGTCCTCGAAAAGGCTGTTGCACCAGGTTGGGCCGCGGCCGTCCTCACGTGTGGTATAAGGCGTCGTCGGCAGGTTGCCGCCGTAGATCGACGAGCAGCCGGTCGCGTTCCCGATGTAGGCGCGGTCGCCGAACAGTTGCGTCAGCAGCTTGACATAGGCCGTTTCGCCGCAGCCGGCGCAGGCGCCGGAGTACTCGAAGAGCGGCTGAATCAACTGGCTGCCCTTGACCGTGTTCGCTTTGAACAGCGAGCGATCCGTGTTCGGGATCGAGAGAAAGAACGCATAATTCTGCCGCTCGCGCTCGCGGATCGGCTCCTGCATCTCCATGTTGATGGCCTTGCGGCCGGTCGGCTGCTTGTCCGGGCCGCGCTCGATGCCGGGGCAGGTCTGCACGCAGGCCCCGCAGCCGGTGCAATCTTCCGGAGCCACCTGGACGGTGAACTTCATGCCCTTGAATTCCTTGCCTTTGGCGTCGGCGCTTCGGAACGCCTCAGGTGCATTCTCAAGCGCCTTGGGATCGTACGCCTTGATGCGAATCGTCGCGTGCGGGCAGACGAACGAGCACATGCCGCACTGGATGCACAGCTCCGGCTGCCAGATCGGGATGTTCACCGCGATGTTCCGCTTCTCATACTTGGTTGTGCCCGAGGGGAACCGGCCATCGACGGGGAACTTGCTGACGGGCACGGAGTCGCCCCGCATCGCCATCAGCTCGGCCGTGACCGTCCGCACGAACTCCGGCGCGTCGGCCGGCACAACCGGCGGCAGCTTGATCGTGCTCGTGACTTTGTTCGGCACCTTGACCTCGTACACCCGATCAACGGCCTTGTCCACGGCCTCGAAGTTCATCTGGATGACCTTCTCGCCCCGCTTGCCGTAGGTCTTGCGAATGGCGTCCTTGATCTGGTTGACCGCCTGACCGAGCGGGATGATGTTGCTGATCTTGAAGAACGCCGTCTGCATGATCACGTTGATGCGGGCGCCGAGCCCAAGCTCCTGAGCCAGCGAGATCGCGTCGATCACGTAGAACTTCGCCTTCTTGTCGATGATCTGCTTCTGGATTTCCTGCGGCAGGGTGTCCCATACCTTGTCGGGTCCGTGGAACGTGGTCAGCAGGAACGTGCCGCCCTTGCGCAGCGAAGCCAGCATCTCGTACTTTTCGAGGAAGCTCGGATTGTGGCACGCCACGAAGTCCGCCTGGTTGATCAGGTATGGCCGCTGGATGGGGTGCTCGCCAAACCGCAGGTGCGAGACCGTCATGGTTCCCGCTTTGCGGGAATCATACACAAAGTAGGCCTGGGCATAGTTGTCGGTCGTCTCGCCGATGATCTTGATGGAGTTGCGGTTGGCGCCGACCGTGCCGTCGGAGCCGAGCCCGAAGAACATCGCGCGATACATTCCCTCGGCGGGAATCTGGAAGGAGTCATCGACCTCGAGGCTCGTATTCGTCACATCATCGATAATTCCGACCGTAAAGCCCCTCTTCGGCTTGGCGGCGTCGAGATTGTCGAAGACGGCCTTGACCATGGCCGGGGTGAATTCCTTCGAGCCCAGGCCGTAGCGGCCGCCGACGATCATGGGATACTTGTCGAATGGCGCGATGCCGTCCGCCATCGCCTCGCCGATCGAGGTTCGCACGTCAAGGTACAGCGGCTCACCCAGCGCGCCAGGCTCCTTCGTCCGGTCGAGCACGGCGATCTTCTTTACGGTCTTGGGCAGGATCGCCATGAAGTGCCTGGTGCTGAACGGCCGATACAGACGGACCTTCACCAGGCCCACCTTCTCGCCCTGCGAGTTCAGGTAATTGACGGTCTCGTGTACGGTATCGGCGCCGCTGCCCATGATGATGATGATCTTCTCGGCGTCGGGTGCGCCGACGTAATCGAATAGCTTGTACTGCCGGCCGACCAGCTTGGCGAACTTGTTCATCGTCTCTTCGACGATCCTCGGCGTGGCCAGGTAGAACGGATTGCAGGTCTCGCGGCCCTGGAAGTACACGTCCGGGTTCTGGGCCGTGCCGCCGATCATCGGGTGCTCCGGCGTCAGGGCTCGGGCCCTGTGCTGAGCCACCAGATCATCGTCGATCATTGCCCGCATGTCGTCGTACGTCAACTCCTCGACCTTTTGCTCCTCATGGCTCGTCCGGAAGCCATCGAAAAAGTGCAGGAACGGCACACGGGAAGCGAGCGTCGCCTGCTGAGCGATCAAAGCGAAGTCCATCACTTCCTGCACGCTGCACGAGCAAATCATGGCGTAGCCGGTTTCGCGGCAGGTCATGACATCGCCGTGATCGCCGAAGATGGACAGGGCGTGCGTGGCCAGCGAGCGAGCGGTTACGTGAAAGACCGTGGGCAGCAATTCGCCCGCGATCTTGTACATATTCGGGATCATCAGCAGCAGGCCCTGTGAGGCCGTGAACGTCGTCGTCAGCGCACCGGCCGTCAGAGCCCCGTGCACGGCTCCCGCCGCACCACCCTCGGATTGCATTTCGGTGACCGATGGAACGGTTCCCCAGATGTTCATCTCGCCCTTGGCGGTCTTGGCGTCCGCGATCTCGCCCATTGGGGAGCTCGGCGTGATCGGATAAATCGCAATGACCTCGTTCGTCGCGTGGGCGACGTGCGCCGCCGCCGCGTTTCCATCAATCGTCACCATTCCGCGTTTCATATCGTCTCCACTTCTATAAATCATGCACAGCAAAGCACTTAACTCAAAAACCTCCTCCCACCGATGGTCTCTGAATTACACCCCGTGCGCGCGCCCGCGCACGAAGCGTTCCCCCGTATTCACACAGACCTTAACACACAAAAAAGAGCCACTATTTATATACGCTTTGGCCCGGTCAGGCAACCAAAATCGCACGCGAAAAGGGTGGCATTTTTGTCTCGCGTCGATGCCCAGCCCATCCGGTCCGGCCGGAGCGTGCAGGCTGGACCTGTATCGCCTGCCATCAGCAGGCCGGCGGAGCCTACTCCTCTATGCCGAACAGGTCCATCCATTGCTCCGTCTCGCCTTCGGTCAGCCCCTCTTTCTTTTGCTGTGGCTCTTTCCTCCGGGGCTTCTTTCGGCTCATTTCCTCCTGGACCTTCTGCCAGAACTCCTCGGATTTGACCGCTGTCGCCTTGCGCATGGCCGCCGCCTTGCGCAGCCTCCGGTCGCTGCTGACCACCGTCAGCCGCCGCGGAGCCGTATCGGCCTTGATCTTCTTCTCGATGACGGTGTCGCTGTCGTTGTGGAAGCCGGCGAAGACGATCTCAAGGTTTGCGATGCTCTCAAAGGCGCCTTTGTCCGCCGGCCCAGCGCCGTCAAAAACCACTTGCCCTTCTTCCGCCATCCGCACGAAGTACCGGCTCAGGACCCGGCACAACTCGACCTCGGTCGCAATCTCCCGATCCTCAAACCTCTCCTGGATCGCCCACAACAGATTATTCCCATCGACAATCGTCACAGCACGACTCCCTCGACTTCTACACTTCTGTGAAATGGCGTGCTGCTCAACGGCAGGCTATCCCATTCCTGGCGGTTGCGCACAATCGAGGAGAGGACCTCGCCGGATTCCCACTCGATCTCATAGAGTCGATGTCGAATCCTGTCTACACGATCATCGGTCACGCGGCCATCCACCAGAATCAAGAAGTCCCAGTCCGATTGTGCATTCGAGTCGCCGCGTGCCTGAGACCCATGCAGGATCACTTCCGCCGTCGGCTCGATCTCCAGAACAGCTCCTTTGACCTGCCTCAATAGGACGACTCGATTCATAGCACAATTGTACGCGTTGGCTACCCATCTGGGCAACCTTAAAGTCGTGTCGTCGGCAGGCTGCTCTGGCTGTCTGCTACAATGGGCCCCTCGTGCTCCTATTGAACACTGTGAGCAGAATACAAAACACGACACCTCACGAGTAATCGATGAGCGCCGTAGATGGGTCTATTAGGGACTCACGGGGTTCGAGAACCCGTAGAGCAACATCGAAACACACAATGTCATGAAGAAAAAGAAACCAGCGGCTACCAGAGTCTGAACGGCTCCCGTAGACCAAACGAGTCTTCTGGCAGAGAGCTCTATCAGCGGCACAACTATCCCAAAAACACCGGCGACAACGGCAAACACTATCCCGAAGCAGAAACGCAACGTTATTCCATAATTGCGGTAATAGCCGATGTTCCCCGCAATGTCCTCCGTTCTGCTCACAACGGAGTTGAAAACCGCAAAGAATCTATCATAGTACTGCGCCTGGGCGGCGTAGTGCCCAGCCCTCGAGTCCCCGCTCATATTGGGGAACACCTCGGCGTATGTGAGAGCAGGGCCCTTATCTGCGTCCTCACTCTCTTCGCGTACCTTCTCTCTCTTGGCGGCGTCCTCGGACGTGGATCTCACGAGCCCCAATATACTGTACAACTTGTAGCGTGCGCTGTTCACGCATTCTCGGTAGGCGACAACTTTCCTCGCCCACCTCTCGAAGTCATCTTGACATCCCGGAAAGTCATCGCGCACGAGCTTCTCGATGTGAGTTGCCCCGTTTTCCTCGATTACCACGGCTGGGGGTCGAGGGAATTCTAGATAGATCCTGTCAGTTAAGTTATAAAGCATGGATTCAACCTTCACCCACAGCATAAGAACCGGGATTCTCCCATTGTACTTCTGGTGAAGCTCACCGAACTGGCGAAAGATTGCATTTACATCGGAATCAAAGAGTTGGCCAGGCCTATCGACCCATGATTCGGCCTCCAGCAAGGTGAGAACATGCCCAGACGGAGGCATGGCTCCGGATTCGGACTTCTCAATGTAACTGAACTCGATCAGGCGATCATTTAAAGCACTCAGTTGACGCCTTATCTGAACTGAGAGATCATCTCGCCTTTGTCGCGAGTAAACAGCATAACCAGCAAGAAATGTCATTAGGATCGCCAGAACGGTGGCGCTAAGCGCACAGAAAGTTGAATAGAAACCCATCTGCTCAGGGCTCAGATGCTTCGTTGAAGTGAAGCAGCCCTTGGCTCGATTCAATACCCGACGGCAACGTCCGCGCCCAGCCCGCAAGATGCCCAGGCAAAAAGCCCATATCGAATAACGAGCCGCGAAAACCGCCAAGGCACATCGCACCACCCGTTGCCACATGCCCCGGAACTGCAATCTCCCTTTAAGGCTGTCCATCGAATCTTATCTCCCCGCCGACGATGGTTTTTTCGACCTTGCCTTTGACGGTCCAGCCGTGATAGGGGCAGTTGCGGCTCTTGGAGATGAACTTATGGACGTCGACCTGCCATTCGGCGTCGGGGTCGATGATCGTGACATCGCCCTGCCGGCCGGGGGTCAGCGTGCCCTTGTCGATACCGATGATCTTCGCCGGGTTCGCGGTCATCAGGCGGATCAGGCCGGGCCAGTCCAGGATCTTTGGCTCGATCAACGCCTTGACGTACAGTCCCAGCGCACACTCCAGGCTGGCGATCCCGAACGGGGCCGCCAGGAACTCCAGCTCCTTTTCACTTTGCAGGTGCGGAGCGTGGTCGCTCGCCAGCGCATCGACCAGGCCCTCGGCAATCGCCTCCTTCAGGGCATCCACGTCCTTTTGGCCCCGCAGAGGCGGATTGACCTTGTAATTCGTGTCGTACTGGGCGCAGCACTCCTCCGTCAGCAGCAGGTGATGGGGCGTGACCTCGCAGGTGACCGGCAGCGAGTCCTTCTTCGCCTGGCGGATCAGGGCCACGGAGCCGGCGGTCGAGATGTGCTGTGCGTGGTAGCGCACCTGCGTCTTGCGAACCAGTTGGATATCGCGCCACAGCATCGCTTCCTCCGCCAGTGCGTCCATGCCCGGCAGGCCCAGGATAGTGGAGCAGTAGCCGGCGTTCATCACGCCTCCGCCGGCGAAACTGTTGTCCTCGCAATGCTGGGCGATGACGACATCGAACATTTTGGCGTACTTGAGGGCGCGGAGCATGACCGCCGGGTTCTGCACGCCGTTCCCGTCGTCGGTGAAGCCGCGTGCCCCGGCCTCGGCCATGAGACCCATCTCGGCCAGCTCGACCCCCTCGCGCTTCTTCGTGATCGCACCCATGACATAGACGTGGGTCTTTCGCGTCTGGCGGCCCTTGCGGTGCACGTATTCGACATCGGTCTCGCTCTCGATCGCGGGACTCGTGTTGGGCATGCAGACGACGGAGGTGAATCCGGCCACCACCGCCGCGGTCGAGCCGCTGGCGATCGTCTCCTCCTCCTCGTCGCCGGGCTCGCGGAAATGGACGTGAATATCGATTAGCCCGGGCGTCACCAGCTTGCCGCTGGCGTCGATCACGCGCTCGACCGCGCTCTCGACGGCCCCGTTGAAGTCGCCGACCTGTGCCACCTTCTCGTCAGCGATGAGGACGCTGCATTTCCTGTCCAGATTGTTCGCCGGATCGATGACCCGCCCGTTCTTGATGAGAAGCTGACCCGTCATAGCGCACCTGTATCCCTGTCCATGGTGGAGTTCTGCAATCAGGCGTAGTTGTACCAGAAACCACAGGGCAAGGAAAGGGGGATTTTGTCAGGTAGGGCAAGCGTCCCCGCTCGCCCAAAATGGGTGTGGTGCGGGGACGCACGACCTACGAAGAGGCGGCCGTCACCGCGGGGCAAACGGATATAGCCACGCCAGAAATCGACTGGAGTGTCCAGACCTCACAGTTACTTGGCCGGGTCCGGGGATAGATCGGGGGCGGAGCCGGGAGCGAGCCACTGCCCCGCCAGGATGGCCAAGTCCGCGAAATCCACACGGCAGTCGCCGTTCAGGTCGGCGGAGAGCATAGCCTTGCACGTGGAGATGGTGAACGTGCCCTCGGTTGTGGCTTTCAACGCGGGATCGCGGACACCGCTGACCCTCACGAGGCAGCGATTCGAGTAGACGTAGGGAGCAAGCCATGTGAATGTGCCGGTGTTGTCCACTTCATCGGCGAGGGCCCAGCGGGCGCCGCCATCGAGAGAATATTCGACGGAGACCTGCGCGGCCTGCGCCCCGTCCATGGTCTTCCACCGGATGGTGTAGGGCCGACCGGCAGGGACCCATTCGCCCGCCGCCGGATGCAGCACCACGAGGTTCGGCGAGACCTTGTAGGTCCAAGTGTCCCGGGTCTTGTAGACGCCCGGCGTGTCCAGGTTGTTGTCCTGCCGCTCCATCCAGGACATGGTCACCTGCAGGTCGTTCACGTCGACGAGCACATAGCCATACCGCTCCGCGTGGTACACCTGCTTCACGATGAAGCCGCTGTTCTTGCCGTCGTACGGCGGAGTCCACGTATAAGTCGGGGCACCGGCCGTAGCCACGATAAGCTGATGAACGTCGTTCCCAGGATCGCCGTCCGCATCATCCACCCAGGCATGATCGTAGTAGTGGTCATGGCAGCAGAAGTATGCGCGCGACCCGGCGGCTTTCAGGCTGAGCCACATTGCGTCGCGCCGATCCGGATAGGCATCCAGGCAGTCGTAATGCAGAGTGCGAAAAGCCGGCTCATGCCCAAACACAAAGACGTGCGGCTTCACGTTGTTCTCGAGCTGAGAGTCGAGCCACTGCTGGTTGACGTAGTGAGCAGGGTAATACGTTATCCCATGGTATTCATCCAGGCTGACGATCAACGCATTCCTGTGGATGACGGAGTACGACATGTACTTCTCGCCATCGGGCCCGTTGCCGGGCAGCCGATACTGCGGGTAGTCGTCATCACCGAACACCTCCAGCCATCTCCGGCCGTAATTGTCAGCCGGATCCGGCAGCTCGCCCGGCAGAGTATACCACATGTCGCTGATCTCGTGATTGCCCCGGCAGACGTACACGCTGATTCCCGCATCGTACAGCGGCTGCATCACCCGGACCCAGTTCCACAACTGCTCTCCGAATAATTCGGGACTGACACCTGCCCCGCCGACCAGGTCGCCCGGGAAGACCAGCAGATCGATGTCGCACTGCAGGAGCTCACGAACGAGTTCGGAGAGCACTTTTTCATTCACGCCGGTTGTGCTGACTCCCCGACTATCGCCCACCACGGCGAACCGCCAGCTCTCCGTCGCCCGGGCAGCCGGAGCCCCCATCCACCAGACCCAGAGTATACAGAGGATAAGCCTCTTGCCGCGCATAGGACCGAACCTTACAAAGCGCAAACCCTGACTGCGATTCGGCGATGAAGAGCGCCGAGGGCCTCACATCCGTCAATTGGTGACGCTGGTGCGCCAGTTCGCCTGACGATTCCGATGCTCGTTCAACACCCTGATATCGTCGACGTCGATAGCGCCGTTCGCGTTGGCGTCGCCGATCAGATAGGCATCAGGGGATTTCTGCCCCATCACCAGGTTGGTCATCACGATCTTGAGATCCTGCTCATCCACGACGCCGTCGGCGTTCAGGTCCTGCCAGAGAATATCGTCGCCGGCCGCCAGCTTCTCCTCCACGCTCCAGGCGACCGCGTATCGTTCTCCGGCGGGGCCTGCGCGATCGTTCGGATCGCTCCAGGAGACGACGACCTCGTACTGCGAGCGGCCGGGCAGCGCCTCGGCGTAAACGTGCTCCACGTTGTCCACTTTGCTGTCGCTGTAATCCACCAGGACATCATTATTCGAGTTGTTCGGATCGACCGCCCAGATCTCCAGCCGGAGATTGCTGTCGCCGTCCGCACTGCTCTTGAACGGCCACTCTTTTTCATAATGCCGGTTCCAGACCAGTGTCGCGACCAGCATCTTGTTGGCCGGATCGTTCAGTGCGATCCGATACGTGCGCTGCAGCGTCCGGTCATCTTCAAGACGGTTGAGGTCCCAGCCCATCCCCGCCGCGCCGCCGGGACCGACGCGCCCCGCCGCCAGCAGCTCATGCGCATGTATGGCGTCGATCATCCCGGCTCCCTGGGCGTAGTCGAGAGGCACTTCGTGGTCGTCCTCCGCGGTCAGCTTGCCCTTGTGCCAGTACGGCAGCTTCCTGGCGGAATTCATCAGGACCGCCTTCAGCAGGCAGTTGCCGCCGCCGGACGAGAGGACGTCGTTGAGGCGTTTATCCTGCCTGGCCGTCTGAATCAGCAGCCCCGCCACCCCAGCGGCCACCGGCGTAGAGAAGCTCGACCAGTTGCCCGACATCGTATAACCCTGATTGCTGTCGGCCAAGGCCACGAGGCAGTTGCCCGGAGCGATCAGATCGGGCTTGCAGCGTCCATCGTCGGTCGGCCCGAAGCTCGATCTGTCGGGGTAAGCCAGAGCGAAGTGCGCCAGGCTCGTCGCGGGATCGTTCGTATTGACGGAGCTGATGACGCCCACGCCGATCGCATTGGCGCTGGCCCCGGGATACAGCGGGGGGTCGTTCGCGTTCGACCCGTTGCCGATGCTGGCAATGATGATTAGACCCTGATGCTCCGCCATCGAGTCCATCCCCCGCGTCCACCAGGCCTCGAGGGGAAGGCCAAAGCTGGCACTCACGAGATCAACTCCCGGCGTCTTCTGGCCGTACACGTACTGGGTGAGGAAGTGCCGCAGCTCGTAGATGTGCCCTTCCGCGGCCGGCACGGCGCCCTGGTACGAGAATGGCTCCAGGCCCGCGGCGGCTCCCACGCCATCCTCGCCGAACAGAATGGAGCCGATAGCCGTCTCGTGCGGCGAAATGCTCGCCGGGACTTTGCCGTCATCGTAGAAACGCAGCTTGGCATTCTGGAAACAGCTATGGCTCATGTTGGGCAGGTAATCGTATCGCGGCTCACCGTTATTGTACGTGAAGCTGCAACAGACGACTCCCACCCGTACGCCGGCCCCCGTCAGGGTTGGGTCCGACCCTCGCAAGGCGTAGATGCCCGCCCAATTGAGCGCCTGCGGCTGAGCCGCAGGGCCATTCTGAGCCGACGCCCTGCCAACGACCGTCGAGCCGATCAGCATAGCGGCGATCCACAGTCCCACGATGGAAATGGCCGGTCTATGTACCATCTTCCCTAAAGCCCTTGCAATGGCGAAAACGCCTGCTGGTACGCCCCTACCCCTGTTCCCCCAGATCCTGACCTCCGTTGCCGATAAGCTCGACGAGCCAAAGCCCGCCGGTGTTTACCCTCCTTGGGACTGGCCTTATCATACCAGAAAGGGGCACTTGTTTCAAGCAAATTCCGCCTTTAGGAGCTATCATACCACCCTGGACAGCACTGATAAAGCAGATTCTTCGAATCACACGGGGAAATCTTGTCTTACCGGACCTTCCCGCGGCAGTGCCCCGGCAGATGCCGCCGGCGGGAGCGCGACTGATTCTCATGGGGTCTGACCGGCCATCTTGTCATCCTGAGCGTCAGCGAAGGACCTGGGCCGAGCATGAGAACAAGCGTTGATTACATTCCTTGCCCAGATGCTTTACTCCGTTCAGCATGACAAATGGGGCCTGTTCCCCCACGAGACGTAGTCGCACACGGCGGAGGGTAGTGGCGACTATTGGCTTGCTTTGCGGGCGGCTGGCCGGTATAGTTCTGGAATGTCGGCCGTCTGTGGTCGATGGAACGATCAGCGGTTAGCGGGTCACAACTGAGCAACGGACGCTTTTATGAAGGTAATCCTGGACGCCAGACAGATGGATCGGCTGCTGCGGAATCTGGCGGGCGAGATCGCGGACCGGACGCCGGCTGAGCAGGAGCTGGCGATCATCGGCATACGCAGCCGGGGCGAGATTCTCGCGCAACGGCTGGCGAATCTTCTGTCCCGAAGACTCGAAAAGCCCGTCCTGTGCGGCACGCTGGATATCACCCTGTACCGGGACGACCTGAACTCGCCGCATGGCGACAGCCAGCCCCAGATCCGCACCACGGAAATTGGCTTCAATATCGACGACAAAATCATTATCCTGGTGGACGACGTTCTGTACACCGGCCGCTCGACGAGGGCGGCCATGGATGCCTTGATCGACCTGGGACGGCCCAAGGCGATCCGCCTGGCCGTCCTGGTGGAACGGCAGGGAAGAGAACTGCCGATTCAGGCCGACTACATCGGGTGCAAAGTCGATGTGGAACCGCAACAATCCGTCCAGGTGAGCCTCGTCGAGTCGGACGGAAAAGACGAAGTGATCGTGGAGTAGTGGAGGTCTGCAAGATGGAGGTCAGGCCCATCAGGCCCAGCCCCCATTTTGCTGGACCGGAATCAGGCAGGGACGCATGAACCGCATCCTGAATCTTGTGGAGCGGCATACCCCCGGCATCGCCGGGAAACGGCATGGTGCGAGTATGGCAATCATCCGCAAGGGCAAATCGTTCCGATGGCAACGCAAGCATCTGCTCGGCCTGCGCGAGCTGACCGCGGAGGAGATCACGTACGTTCTCGATACGGCCAAGGGCCTCGAAGAAATCAGCACGCGATCCGTGAAGAAGGCCCCCTCGCTGCGGGGCAAGGTCGTCGTCAACCTGTTCTTCGAGGATAGCACACGGACCCGCAACAGTTTCTCCTTGGCCGCAAGCCGGCTCAGCGCCGACGTGATCGAGTTCACGCAGAAGACCAGCTCCGTCAGCAAGGGCGAGACCTTGCTCGATACGGCCAGGAACCTTGAGGCCATGGGCATCGATATTGTCGTCATCCGCCACAGTGCGGCCGGAGCCCCTACGTTCCTCAGCAAGAATATCAACGCCTGCGTGGTCAACGCCGGCGACGGCTCCTGCGAGCACCCCACCCAGGGCCTGCTCGATGTGTACACGATTCGCGAAGCCAAGAAGACCCTCGAAGGGCTCAAAATCGCCATCGTCGGGGACATCGCACACTCGCGCGTCGCACGCAGCGACATGTGGGCCATGACGAAGCTGGGCGCCGAGGTGACATTCGTCGGCCCGCCGACCCTGATCCCCGCCGAGGCCGGCCGGCTGCCCGTGCACATCAGCTACTCGCTCGACAAGGTGATCGAGGAAGTGGACGTGGTGAACATGCTGCGCATCCAGTTCGAGCGGCTCGGCGGCAACCCCTTCCCCTCGATCCGCGAGTATTCGCACTACTTCGGCCTGACGGTCGAGCGGATGAAGCGGGCCAAGCCGGACATCGTGGTTATGCACCCCGGCCCCATCAATCGCGGCTTGGAAATGGAAAGCGAAGTCGCCGACGGCCGAAACAGCGTCATCCTCCGGCAGGTCACCAACGGACTGGCCGTCCGAATGGCCGTCCTCTTCCTCGTCAACCAGGCCGCCGCCGAATCCTCCGCGTGACAGCTCCCTGTTGGAAACACATCCAGGATTTGACAGCGACCAAGCCGGCAGGGTGTGCTCCGTAACCGCCCTGTCTCGCGTCAACCTCAAGTGCCCGAGCCGTGTTGGTTTGCCCTCGACAGCCTCAAAACAGGCTGCGAAAACTACGTATCTCTACGTATTTGTGACTGGAAATTGATGCGGCTCGACTTTTCCTGTAAGGAAACTCATCGGATACGCCGATGATCGTATGGGCGATTTGTTTAGCGATGATCCCAGGAAATGTCAATTCTTGCGTATGGGACAGTGCGGTGCGACTCGGTTGTGGAGGCCGACCATGGAATTCAAGACGCAAGGGCGAGGCGCTCTGGACGGGGCTACCGGTCGTTGTACCACAATCAGTGACCGGGACTTGAAGATCCGTGACGTCATGAGCAAGGACGTCGTCACGACGACACCAGGCGATACTGTTCTCGACGCAGCGAAACGGATGTCCGAGGCCGGAATCTCGTGCCTGGTCGTTACAGAAGGTGAGCGGGTGATAGGCATCCTGACGGAGAGGGATGTGCTCAGAGCCGTCGCCGGCGGACTGGTCGATCTCCATCGGATTACGGTTGCCCAGGCCATGTCCAGTCCCGTGCAGCCGGTATCGCCGGCGTTGTCCATTCTTACAGCCGGCAGAATCATGGAGGCGCGGCAGATCAGGCGTCTGCCTGTCCTCGAAGGCAAGCAATTGGTGGGGATCGTCACCCAAACCGATATCACCCGTGGATTGGTCACTCTCATCCCCTTGACATCCATCTCCGACATCATGACCCGGGAAGTGGCCACCGTTGCAGCCGATGCCTCGGTCGCCGAGGCGGCACGCATAATGGCCCCCAAACGCATATCATGCGTCGTGGTCATGCGACAGGACGAACCGGCGGGCATTCTGACCGAGAAGGACCTGATCCGGCGGGTCGCGGCGGTCCAGAGGAACCCCGCCGAAACGCGTGTCGCTGACGTAATGTCGTCCCCGATCACAGCCGTCCCGCCAGATTACTCCGTCCTGGGCGTCTGCAGGAAAATGGATGCCCTGCATCTGCATCGCCTGGTCATCATGGACGGCGGGAACCTGTGCGGGATCGTCACCCAGACCGACATTATGCGAGCGATTCGAGCAGAGTTGGAGCGCGTGGAGAAGGATCGCTGGGGCTGGATGACGACGCTGGCCATGCAGATCCGGTCCACCATCGACAATTTGCAGAGCCTGGAGGACCTTCTTCAAAAGCTCAGGGCTACCGGAAGAAACCAGCACGAATAAACCCATACAGCCAGCCAACCGCAGCCAACCGTGGACGCTCGCTCGTCTTGCCCTTCATAACCGACGGGACCTGCCCCTTCCGACGCCGTGACCCCGTCAACCGCGGCCTGGAAATGGAAAGCGAAGTCGCCGACGGCCGAAACAGCGTCATCCTCCGGCAGGTCACCAACGGCCTGGCCGTCCGAATGGCCGTCCTCTTCCTCGTCAACCAGGCCGCCGCCGAAGCCTCCGCGTGACAGCCGGCAGTCGATGCACCCTGACAGGAAGGTAAAACGCTAGGGAATTGTTCTTGGGAGAGACATTCCCGATAAGGGGCTGAAGGAGAGTGATATTGAGGGAGGACGAAGTCTTCAGCGTCTGCTCCCGGGCAACGGGATCATGATTCCAGCGCCGATCTTCGTTTTCATCTTGGCGTCACTACTTTCGGCGACAGGGGTCGGTCTCGCCTTGATCGGTCAGGCGGAGCAGTCACGAAAGTGACCTTTCCATTCATGCGGTCAAGGCACGCGTCCATTTTGACGGCTTCTTCTTCGTCGCACGAGTTCGGCCACCAGAACAATGACGGCCGTGCCGAGGATGGCGAAGATCAGGACGCAGACTGCTCTCGCGTCACCTTCCTGAAGCCCCCGGATCAGGCGGACAATCCCTCTCATAAACTCTGCACCCCTAAGGCGACATTGCTCATTGCCCAAAATTCACGGCATTGAACAGTTCAGCCGGTCGGGGCCACGCGTACACATCCTCATCCTTCGCACCAGAACCTCAAATCCTGCCTCAAAGAACCTGACAGCTCGACGCCACCGGCCTTATTGTAGTGCCAGGCAGGCGGGAAGGCAATTGACAATCGTGACAGACCTCGCCCCCGCAAAGGGAACGAAGGCCGCCAAGGGGCCTGCTCTCGGCCACCGGCACGAATAAAACTGTGGCGTTGCGCGAATTTTCCTTGACAGGCAATTGACGCACTTTTATGATTACCAGACAACTCAATAGTGGTTATCGGTTATCAGTCACAAACGGCCGTATCAGAGGTGCGGCCACAGCCGCGACACCAGGTTCTCGCCGGGTGGTGGAAGGCCTGGGGGGAAACCCATAGGACCGGGACATCATGCAAAGCAAAGCCAATTGGAGGTCGTCGGAGGCCGTTTGTAGGATGCCCGAAGGGGCATTTGTAGGGGCAGGCCCCCGTGCCTGCCCATCCCTAGAGGGCAACTACGGGGGTTGCCCCTGCGGGGCGACTACAGACAGGGCTGGCACGCCAAGCAAAGCCAATTTCCGGCTGAGGAGGAACCGACCGTGCAAAACAAAGCCAATCCGGAGACGAACGCCCGTGCAAAGCAAAGCCAACTCCGCAGGCGGGACCTTGCACAACAGCTTGAGGCGACGGGGAGGCTCGCCCTACCCTGCTGCAAAACAAAGCCAATTTGGCGGAGTGTACAATGAGCGATAAGTACCGTTCAGGAAGTGAGTTATGAGAGAATGCTGCCGACTATGCCTCCGTGAAAACAAAGCCAATTTCCCCGCCGGACCAGGCGACGGGCACAGCCCACCCTGCGAAGCCGGTGAGGCCCCGCCGTGCAAAACAAAGCCAATCTTCAGAGGTCTGGACCGGGCGTGGATAGTGCGGATCGTGTAGCGGGTTGACTCGGCGATGTGGGGCGATATACTGTCGCGACGGTTCGGGCTGGAAGGTTCTAAGAGAGGTCAATGATGCAGTTGGTATCGAGGAAATCACGGCTGAAGGGGACGGTGTCGATCCCGGCGTCGAAGTCGCATACGATCCGCGCCGTCGCTATCGCTTCGCTGGCGGACGGGCAGAGCATTATCCGCCAGCCGCTCTGGTCGGGCGATACGGAGGCAGCGGTCCTCTGCTACAGCGCGTTCGGGGCAGAGATCGACAGGAGCAACCCCGCCGCCTGGAAGGTGACTGGCATCGGCGGGCGGGTCGTTCCGCCGAAAGAGACGATCGACGTGCTCAACTCGGGCACGACGCTTCGCGTGGCGATGGGCTCGGCGGCCCTGGCGGAGCCGGGGCACGTGACGAATTTTACCGGCGACGAGCAGATCCAAAGCCGGCCGATTGCGCCGCTGATGAAATCCCTGGAGGAACTCGGGGCCAGGTGCATCAGCCTGAAGAACAACGGCAAGGCCCCGGTCCAAGTCTGGGGCCGGCTCAAGGGCGGGCGGACCTCCATCGAGGCCTTCACGAGCCAGTACCTGTCGAGCTTGCTGCTGTGCACGCCGCTGGCGCCGGCCGACACGGATATCGACGTGACCCTGCTCAATGAGCCGGGCTACGTCCAGATGACGCTGGACTGGCTCGATAAGCAAGGGATCAAGTACGAGCATGATGGACTGCGGCGGTTCCACATGCGGGGCAATCAGAGCTACAAGCCGTACGATCTGCCGGTACCGGCGGATTTCTCCAGCGCCACGTTTTTCCTCTGCGCCGCCGCCCTGTTCGGCGACGGGGTCACGCTGAAGGGCCTGGATTTCTCCGACAGCCAGCCGGACAAGAAGGTCGTCGACTACCTCCGAGCCATGGGCGCCGAGATCACCACCTCGCCGGACGGCATTACGGTGAATCCCGCTCCGCTGCAGGGCGTGACCATCGACATGAACGAGACGCCGGATGCCCTGCCGGCGATGGCTGTCACCGCCGCGTATGCGAAGGGCACGACGAAGCTCGTCAACGTCCCCCAGGCCCGTTCCAAGGAGACCGACCGCATCAAGTGCATGGCGGAAGAGCTTGCCAAGCTTAGCGCCAAGGTGGAAGAGCTGCCCGACGGCCTGGTCGTGCATCACAGCCGGCTCAGGGCTGCCCACCTCGACGGCCGAAGCGATCACCGGATCGTCATGGCGCTGGGCATGGCGGCCCTGGGCCTGAATCAGCCCTGCACGATCGAAACCGCCGAGGCCATCAAAGTCACCTTCCCCGAGTTCGTCACGCTGATGCAATCCCTCGGGGCGAAGATGGAACTCTCGGCGGATTGACGATTTACGATTTATGATTTACGATTTGGGAGTACGTGCTCGGGTTTGCCTCGGGCAAAAATCATAAATGGTAAATCGTAACTCGTAAATTCAAAGGGCTTTCCATGCTAGGGTGTACTCTCGGACGCTGTTTTCAGGTGACCATCGCCGGCGGATCGTACCAAGAGGGGCTCACCAGTGTCCTTCAGGGCGTGCCGCCGGGAGTCTTGTTGAGTGAGCAGGAGATTTACGGCGACCTACTCCTGCGTAAGCCCGGGGCCGACGAATTGTCGAGCCCGCGCAAGGAGCCCGACCTGCCGGTCATTTACACGGGTCTGAATGCCGCCGACACGATCGAGGGGGTGGGCAACATAAACCACACGAACGGGACCCCCTTGACCATCCTGATCCCGAACCTGGACCGGCATTTCGTCCATATCAAGCAGTACCAGGATACGAACCGCACGCCGCGCCCGGGCCACGCCTCCTATGCGAGCTTCATCAAGTACGGCCCGGACGACGACGCCATCGGCGCCGGGTTCTTCAGCGGCCGATACACCTCCACCATCGTCGCCGCCGGAAGCGTGGCCAAGAAGGTTCTGCGCAAGTGCGGCATCGAGGTCTTCGCCTACGTGAAGGAGATCGCCGGCGTGCGGTGTCCCGACATGCCGCACGAGCAGGCGATGCAGCGGACAAACAGTTACAGGGCGATGCGGCACGATCTCGACCCATTCTACCAGGAACTCTACGTCAAGGGCCGCATTCATATGGGCATGCGGTTCCTGGAGAAGGCCGCCGTCCTAGCCCAGGTCGAGCAGGAAATCGACGCAATCCGGGCCAAGGCCCCGAAGGTCTCGCCGGAGCAGGTCCATGAGACGTACGGCGTCCATCCCGTCCTCAACTGCCCGGATATCGACGCCGCCCAGGCGATGGTCGATACGGTCAATCGAATCTGCGCCGCGGGCGATTCCGCCGGCGGGCTCGTCGAGGTCGTGGTCCTCGGAGTCCCGACGGGGCTGGGCGAGCCCATGTTCTGCAAGCTCGACGCCGAACTCGGCAGGATGCTGGGCATAGGGGCCGTCAAGGGCGTCGAAGTCGGCGCCGGGTTCGCCGTCAAGGACATGACGGGCTACCAGAACAATGACCAGATGTATGCCAGAGACGGCAAGGTGGAGTTCCGGTCGAACAACGCCGGCGGCATCACGGGCGGCCTGGCGACCGGGCAACCCATCATCGTCCGACTGGCTGTCAAGCCCACGCCGACCATCGCCAAGCCTCAGCACACGATTGACAAGTACACGCTGGAGAACAGGGAGCTGGCAGCCATCACGCGGCGTGACCCGACGATCGTCGCCCGAGTCTGGCCCGTCGCGGAGAACTATACCGCGCTGGTCATCCTGGACCACCTCATGATGCACTACGGCTATCAGGGACTCAAGGACCGCATGGCATAGACCCGCGACGACGTGCGCCGCCAGGCGGCGACAGCGAGTCCTTCCAAGGATTTCGTATCTCTCGGCGGCGGCGTCAAGGCCCCGGGCCTTGGCGATGGCTTGACCCGGTCCTGAGAGAACCATCGCCAAGCTTCACTGGACGATGCCACGGGAATCACTGTCGCCTCCTACGAAGAACTCAACCGGAATCGGCATTAGACACAAGATGTTGTGACTCTACAATATCGGTATTGTGCCTGTAGAAAAACTCAGCCCCGGAGGGGTCCGGGGCTGAGTCTGAATCCTGTCACTCATTCCGCAGGGTGCGTCGATTAACCGCCGCCCACGCCGGTGCCGCCGCCGGCCTGGTTCGTGCCGGTCCCTAATGGCGCCTGGTTCGGGCGTTTGATGGCCATTTCAGTCTCGGACCAATCGGTCTTGTTCCCGGACGGGTCGCGTGCACGGACGCGGAAGGTGAGACCCTGATTCTCGCGTCCCACGGGGCCCGGCGGGCGCCACAGAGGCTGATTGATCCAGCCGCTGCTGAAGCCATCGGGCCAGACTCTCGACTTGTCGGTGGTGGTGCACTCGAAGTAGTACTGAACGGGCCCGCCGCCGGCGTCGGTTGCGGTCACGGCGGCCATCTCGACCCAGTAGTCATCCCAGCCGGTCCCGCCAAAGTACTCGGCAGGCAGGCCGTTCGGATCGAACGCCATCGGGTTAGGCGTCGGCGGGACCAGGTCCGGCGGGACCTGGGTCGTGCCGCAGACCCAATCAGACCAGGCCGTCATATTCTGGGCGTCCGAGAGGTCTCTGGCCCTGACGCGGTAGCAGTACCTCGTATTCGGGTCGAGGTTAGGATCAGTGTAGACCGACGTGCGAATCCAGCCGCTGTCGTGGCCGCCCGGAGTGGTCGTATCGTTCACATCGAAGTAATACTCCACACCGCTGTCGTCGTTGGAGACCGTGGCGGTGATGACCAGGGTCGTCGGCGAGTTCGAATCGACGGTCAGGATGTACGGAGCCGGGGCCGGCGGCGTCCTGTCTCTCTCGCCGGCGGACCGGACATCCGACCACTTCGTCTCGTTGTCCAGAGCATCGCGGGCCTTGACGCGGTAGCCGTATGCCTGGTTGGGGCTCAGGTCCTTGTCGTGATAGGTCCGGCTGTTCTGCCAACCGCTGTCGTGGCACTCGCCAAACGTGCACTGGAAGTAATACTGCACGTCCCAGCCCCAGGCATCGATGGCCTCTTTGACCACCATTTCGGCGGTGTCACCGGCCATGTGAGGCAAGGTCTCCCACTGAGGCGGGTTAGGCATTGGAGGGGTCGTATCCTGCACCAGCCAGCAGTCGGCCAGCGCCGCCAGATCGGCCGCGTCCACCTTGGAGTCGAACGTGAAGTCGGCTCCGCCGCACCAGCCGTTCCCCTCGTTGCAGCCTTCGTTAAGCCACTTCAGGGCGAACATCGCGAAATCGTCGAACCGGATGGTCCCGTCGAACACGAGGTCGCAGAACCTGCACGGGTCGAGGAACGGATAGTGATAGCCGATATCGACGACGCCGGTATCCGGCTGGCGGTCGGTCCGCGTGGTGTACCGGGTCATCCCGAGATTGCCCGACAGGCCGCTTCCGGCGTTGACGCACGGACTGTTGCGCGTCTGACCGGAACCGGCGCCCTGCTGCTGCAGGTAGAAGTTGCCGAGCGGGCCTTTGGTGAACAGCGGGTCGCGGTGGATGACGCCCTCGCCGTAGGTCAGCGAGCAGCCGTCATTCACCGAGACGTCGTTCGGTCCCGTCATGATATCGCAGTAGGACACGTCCAATATGCCGCAGCGGCGATCCAGGGTGAACCCGCTGCCGAGCGCCAGCTCGGTGCCGGCCCGCGCGAAGTTCTGCCACAGGATCGTATCGACGACCGTGGCGTGGCTCGCATAGCCGCAGAAGATGGCGCCGCCGAACCCGGTCACACTCGGCTCTGCGGGCAGGCCCGGCGCCGCGTTGCTGATGAACGTGCAGTTGCGGACCGTCGGCGCTGCGTACCAGTTCGTCGAGAGGCCGCCGCCGTCGCGAGTGGCGCTGTTGTTGATGACCAGGCAGTTGTCAATCTGCACGGTGTTTTCGCCGCGTACGTAAATACCGCCGCCGGAACCGGACGAGACGTTGCCGGCCACGTTGCAGTCGAGGATTTGGGCATCCGCCGACCAGCAGAAGATGCCGGCGCCCAGCGGCAGGATGGCATCGTCATTGGGGTCGTTGGCGTCGGTGGCCGCCCGGTTGCGCCGGATGTCGCAATGCTGGATCCGGATGGCGCCGCCAGTGCCTCCCACGCCGGCCCCTCGCAGGGATATGTTCGACGCGATGTTGCAGTCGACGATCGTCGCGACGCTGTCGGCGACGTACAGTCCGCCGCCGGTATCGGCGATATTGTCGACGAAGTTGCAGTCGATGAACTTGACGCTGGCGGTGCCTTCGGCGGCCACACCGCCGCCGTAGCCGATGTACGGATCGAGACGGAAGTTCGGATCCTCTCCGGTCAGCCTCGGCGAGGCGAGGTTGTCCTCGAAGGAGCAGTTGGTGAACGTGGCCGTTGCATTGGCAGCGACATAGACGCCGCCGCCGTAGCTCGGGATCTCGTATGGAAGGAGAGGCTCGATGTTGCGGCCGCCCACACCGGCGCCGCCCTGGCCACTGAGACCGCCGTCGGTTCGGTTGCCGCGGATCGTGCATTCCACGAACTCGGCCTTGCTGCGCTGGTCGATGAAGACACCGCCGCCATAGCCGGAATACCAGCGATAGTCACCCACGTAAGGACCACCGCCCACAGGCGTAGTGGTTCCGGTCGTCGAGGTGCTAAAAGCCTCAGCGCCGGTGGCCATTTGCGAGGCGAAATCCCACTGCCAGATCATCCAGAGCGGCTGATCGACGGTCTCGGGGCCAAGGCGATCCGGGTCGATGTTGATCAGGATCGGCGGCGTGTAGTTGCCGCCGTAGTTGGCCTCGCCGCCGCCATCCGCATAGGCGCCGCCGTTGCCGCCGTCGCCGCCGCGGGCATAGTTGTTCTCAATGGTGCAGTTGACGAACAACGGATGGGTGTCCTGAGCGCAGTAGACGGCGCCGCCGCGAGCCCAGCCGCCCCAGCCGCCACGTCCGGCGTTGCGGGTTGCATCCGCCGCGACCCCAGTGCCGCCGTCGCCGCCGATAATGAGGTTGTTCCGCAGCACGCAGTTCTTGATGGTCGGACCGGCGCCGGGCAGGAGGATCATGGCTCCGCCATCCATCGGATAGCCATCGCCGCCGTTTGGATGTCCGGTGGTCCGGTCGCCGTCGGCGCCGACGTTGGCATAGCCGCCGTAGTTCTCGATCGTGAAGCCGTTCAACACGGTGCGTCGATCGGCGTTGGAGGTGAAGATCACGCCGAGGCTGCTGAACGTATTGCCTGCGATCCCGCTTGGGCCGCGAAGCACCGTGGCCGCAACCGTGTCCGGATTGTCCGGGTGCGCCGACGTAATCGTCACGGCCTTGTCCACGAGCAGGCCGATTGCGAGAAATTGGCTATAGTACGTGCCGGGATCAACGACGATCGTGTCGCCTTCCTCGGCCATCGTGACAGCTTCCTGGATGGTTCCATAATCTCCGGGGACGGAGACGACGCGCGGTTTGCGCTTCTCGAGTGTCACCGTCACGTGGCGATCCGCCGTCAGCGTGACGAAGTTGACGGTCCCAACGACCGTATTATCGTCGGTGCCCGTCCACTTCGCGACCTTCCAGCCCTGCTCGGGTGCGACGACCAGGCGGATGACGTTGTCGCCGGAGTCCTGGTAGACCAGGGTGAAGGCCGGCGAGATCGTGGCGTGAACCAGGCCGTCGTTTGGATCGGGGAGCACCTCGGCCGTCAGCTTGAAGAGCGTCACGCCGGCGGTGTAGTGGTAGCCCATATCGACGACGGCCTCGTCGCCTACGCCGTCGGTGCGCGTGGTGCGGCCGCTCAGGCCGACGTTCGGCGCATCCGCCGGGGCGCTTCCGGCATCCACCGCCGGACTCTGCTGCGTCTGGCCGGCGACCGTCTGACTGAGGTAGTAACCCGCAATGAACAAAGGATCGGCCCCGAGGTTGCCAGTGGCAGGATCCCATGTCCCTGTGTTGGGGTCCCAGCCCGGCAGCTTCGAGCCCGTCGCGACATAGATGGACGGGGACGGCCGTGCGATCTTGCCGATGGCATCCCTCACTGCCCGAACCACGTCGTTGGCGTCCCTCGCCCGCACCAGGGCGCCGCCCGTGCCGCCGGCAAGGTCCGTGTAATAGGCGGAAGTCACAGGGTCAGTGCCAATCTGAACCGCAAAGACTCGCTTGCCTGGCTGCTTTGCAGCGGCAGCAACCACTTGCGTGAGGGTCAGGCCGGTCACAGGCTCCGGATCACGCGGCGGGCCATCGCCAACCAGGAGGATAATGCGGTTGACAGCGCCGCTGCGCCACTGGCCCAGCCCGTTGGCGTCGATGACTCGATTGAGGGCGTAGTACAGGGAGTCGGCTACGTCGCCGCCTGAGCCCGCCGGAGTCTGGATCGAGTTGATCGCGCTGACGACGCGCGTCGGGTCGGTGGTAAATGTCAGGTCGGCCCGGTACGGGTAATCACCGGTCGCGCCGCCGGCCGCGTTGTTGAAGTCCTTGAAGTCCGCCACGGCGATTCGATAATCCGCCACCTCCTTCACCAGGTCGCTGACGATGCTGTTTGCCGCCATCCTGATGGCCAGCATGCTCCGGGCCATGGTCTGCGAGGAATCGAAGAGAAGGACGAGGTCCAGCGCTCCACCGGCGACCGCATTGGGGTCCTGGCTGGGCTGGATGTCGCTGTGCGTGACCCGCAGACTGGAAGGCCGGGGCGAGTACTGGTATCCGCTGGCGATGGCGACTTGCGAGCCGTCAAAGGCACTGCCGTTGCCCCAGACAATGGAGTCAGTCAGCACGGCGTTGGAATCGTACGAGACGTACAGGCCGCCGCCCAGGGCATCCCGGAACGCACCGGTGGCGTAGTTGTCGGCAATGGTGCAGTTGGCGATGATCGGCTCATCATAGCCGTTGATGGAGACACCGCCGCCGTCGCGGCCGGCGCTGTTGCCCTGGATCAGGCAGTTGAACAGCGAAGGCGCGACGTTGACGTCGCCGTCGGCGCCGCCGAAGTACACGCCGCCTCCGGAAGCGACGGCGCTGTTGTTCAGGAACTGGCTGTCCCGGATCACGATGGGCGAAGCAATGCCGCAATAGCCGCCGCCCCAGCTCATGATGGTCTCCAGCGCGAAGTTGGGGTCAAGGATCCGGTTCGGATCGATGGCGAGCTGCAGAGCGCGGTTTCTCTGGAAGACCGTGCCGCTGATCGTGCCGGCGGACTCGTTGACATACACACCGGCGCCATGGTAGGCCATATTGTCGGCGATGTTGCAGTCGATGATCGTGATGGACGACTTGGCTGACCACAGGCCGCCGCCGATGCAGGCGTTGCTGTCCTCGATCGTGCAGCGGATGAAGGTCGGTGAGCTGCTGTCTTCGGCCGCGATGGACCCGCCGTAGCTGACGTAGATGTCATCGGGGTGTGTCACCATGTTGCTGTCGGCGAAGTTGTTGCGGAACACGCAGCCGGTGAACGTCGGAGAGCTGTAGGCGCCGATATAGACCGCGCCGCCGAAGTTCTCGATGTTCTGGTTGAATTGAGGCATGGGGGGAGCGGTAACGGCTCCGCCGACGCCGCAGACGCCGCCATGAGTCCGGTTGTTCTCAAAGATGCAATCGGTGAACTTGGGCGATGTGTAGTACGAGCAGTAGACGGCGCCGCCGTAGCCGCTGTACTTCCAGTAGTCCAGGTACGGGCCCCAATCCCATCCGTCCCAGCCCATCAGAATGATCTCTTGCTCGATGGCCGTGGGCCACGTCCAGTTGCCGCCGCGGCCGCCCGAGGCGTTCTGGACGCCGTTGCCGCCGTTGCCGCCGTTGCCGCCCCTGGCGGAACAGCCGGTGAACTTGCAGTTCTCGAACGTCGGAGCGCTGAGATACCCCAGGTAGACCGCCCCGCCATAGGCGGCGCCGGCCCAACCGCCGTCGTAGCCCATCGAGTGCCGGTCCTGGACGCCGCCGTCGCCATTGCCGCCGTTTCCGCCGGTCACGTGCAGATTGGCGAAGTTGCAGTTTCGGATCAGGGGCGACGCGTTGGACAGGTACATGCCGGCGCCAACGACGCTGGCCCCGTTAAAGCCGTCATCCGGGGCCGTGGTATTGTTCCCCCCGTCTGCACCGGAGACGTCCGTGTCGCTCATCGTGATGCCCTCGATCAGGGCCCCAGAACCGACGTTGTAAATGTAGAACTCGTAGTTGTGCAGGATGGTGTTGCCGATGATGTTCGGATCGTCCGGGTTGGCGCCCTTGAGGGTGATGTCCTTGCTGTCGATGATGATATCCACGAACGGGAACACCGGGTTGTACGTGCCCGACGGGATGATGACCACGTCGCCATCGGCGGCCTCGTCGATCGTGTGCTGGATCGTCGTGTAGTTCGGCTCAGCGCCGACCACGAGGGTCCTGGGCTGATCGAATTTGACCGTCACGTTGCGGTCGGGTCCCATCACGACGAGATTGTTGACGCTCCTCGACGCATCATCGCTGGTGCCGGCCCACTCGGCGACTCGCCATCCGGATGCCGGTGTCGCGGTCAGCGGCACCGGGGTGCCGGCGTAGAACTGGCCGCCTGCCGGCGCTATGGTCCCGTGGCCGCTGATCACCTTGGTCGTCAGCGTGTATTTCGGCAGGGTCGTGTGGTCTCGGAAGTGGAAACCGAGGTCCACGACGCCGGCATCGCTGGAACCATCCGTCCGCGTCGTCAGATTCGACAAGCCAAGGTCCTGGGCGAACGCACTGCCCGCATCGACCGCCGGGCTGGTGGCGGACTGACCGGCCGCCGTCTGGCTCAGGTAGACCTTGCCCAGCGGGCCATCCACGAACAGCGGGTCGGCGTTGATGTCCGTGACATCCAGGTCAGCTCCTGCCAGCACATCGGTCCGGTTCGTGGCGGCATCATAGACGCCGTAGTCGCCGTCGGGGTTCTGATCGAACAGGCTGTGTGTCACGATGGAATTGCCCGGATACGCTTCGGCCACGGCGAGGTTCGTGTTCTTCTGGAAGATGCAGTCGGTCACCTTGGCGTCGGAATTCCAGTCGCAGTAGACGGCGCCGCCGAGCCGCTTGGCGTTGTTCTCGGCGAAGGTGCTGTTGACGATCACCGGCGTGGCAAACAGGCCGGACCAGATGGAGCCGCCGTTGTGGTTCGCCGAGTTGTTGGTAAACAGGCAGTTCTTCACGACGTGGTTGACGTACCCGCCGTAGAAGGTGATCGCGCCGCCGGCGCCTTTGGCCCCGCCGGCGGAGTTGTTCTGGAACGTGTAGTCCTGGATCGTGGCGTTAGTGGACGTGCACACCAAACCGCCGCCCATATCTGCGCCGGCGCCCTGCTCGAAGGCCTGGATCGAGGTGGTCAACCCAGTGATATCGAAGAGGCCCACGAGCATCTCCACCATCGGGTCGACCACGGTCCCGGTGACCTGAGTCTCGACGCCGCTGCCACCGATGGCTTCGTTGTTGTTGATGATGCCGCCGTTCAGCACAACGGTTCCCGCCGTCAAGTACAGACCGCCGCCGTTCTTGGCTTTGTTGCCGAAGAAGTAGCAGTTGGTGAACACGGCGTTGAAGTCCACGAAGTGCACGGCGCCGCCCTGGCCATAGTAACCGATCGTGGCCGTGTTGCCGCCGAAGCTGCACGATTGCAGATCCAACTGGAGGATGGCCTTGTTCTGAGGGTTCCCCGTGTCGTAGTAGGCGTCGAGGGCCCCGCCGTTATCGCCGGCCTTGTTGCCGGAGAAGGAGCAATCGATGAACTTGGCGTTGCTCATCAGGCGGACCCCGCCGCCGTCCACGTCCGCGGTGTTACTGTAGAACTGACAGTCGCGCAGTATCACGCTCGGACAGGACGGTCCCGCATAGAGCCCGCCGCCGGAGTACGTGGTGGCCCCCCGGCCGGTGGGAGTGCCCGCGTTGCCGGCGTTGGCCTCATTTCTGCTGAAGACGCACTCGTTGGCGTCTATAGTGACGTTACGCTCGGCATAGACGCCGCTGCTGATATTGCGTGAGAACTCGCACCGCTGCACGCCCACCGTGCAGCCGGCATTGGCGTAAATGGCGCCGCCGGCCCTGTACGTGCGCGTTTGCTCCTGCACGACGCCGGCTGTCGTCACGATGTTGTAGAAGGAGTATTCCTCGAATGCCAGGTTCGCGACGAACCGGCAGTCGATGAACTTCGGGCTGGCGTTGTTCTGGTAGACCGCCCCGCCGGCAATGGTTCCGTTCGGCATGATCGCGCCGTTAGCGCCGGAACTGGCCGGACTCGGATAATCCGTCTCGGGCAGAGTGCTGCCCGGGCCGCGGGCGCCTGGCGTGCCGGGGTTGCCCGTTGTCGCTTGGCCACTGGCGAAGATGCACCGCTCGAATACGGCATCGCTGCCGTTCTCGCAGTACACGGCGCCGCCGTGGCCATCGCCGACGGCGTCTCCGGCGTCACCGCCCCAGCTCTCATAGCTGCTGCCGTCGTTCGGGTTGCTTCCGTTGCCGCCGTCGCCACCCATGCCACCCCGGGCCAGGCAGTTGCTGAACGTGCAGTTGATGAACGTCGGCTTGCTGCCGCTCAGGCAGGCGACGGCGCCGCCGTAGCTGTCGCCGTTGCCGTGGCCGCCGTTGCCGCCCCAGACGCCAGGCGCCTGGGAGCCCCGCGGAATCGGCTCGCCGCTGATTCCATTGCCGCCTTGAGCCGCGATGACCTGGCAGTTCTCGAACACGCAGTTCTGGAACGTAGGCGAGCTGGCGTTCTCACAGAGGATGGCCCCGCCGTAACCCACGCCATTGGCATCCTGACCCGATGCCGCCTGTATCACAGAGTTTTGCAGATCCGGACGCACCGGGTGGCGCGGCACACCGCCGCCGGTGATCCCCACGGTGCCGATCCAGTAGGCGTTGCGAATGGTGATCCCGGTGATGACGCAGTCGGGGCCCTCGCCTTGCTGGAAGTGGAACGCGCGCTTGCGCACGAACCGCGATCCGGCGCAATCGAGAACCGTATGTGCGATGATATTCGGGTCGTTCGGATCGACGGACATGATCCGGATGTTCTTACTCTGGAGGTCGATGCCGTCGGGATTAGTGATCGAGTGAACACCCTCTTTGAGGAAGATATTCGTGTCGCCCGGACTGGCCGCCATGACGGCATCCTCCAGCGTGCCGTACTCGTCGGGCACGATGATGTTGCGCGTCTGGTTCAGCTCGAACTCGACCGAGACGTTCTTGAAGCTGGTGTCCATGGTCACCGAGTTCGTGTTTACGTTCCACGACGGGTCGTTGTCGGTGCCGATCCACTGCTTGACGCGGTAGCGGTCATTCGGATGGGCGATGAGGGTGACCTTCTGGAATTCGTGGAAGAGGCCGCTGGGCGGCTCGACGGTGCCGTTGCCGCCGATGACCCGGATGAACAGGAGGTAGCGGCCCTCGCCGACGTAATGGAAGCCCATGTCCACGGTTCCGGCATCGCCGGCCTTGTCGGTGCGGGTCGTGTACTGATCCATGCCGAGACTGGCCACCGGGGCGCTTCCGGCATCCACGGCGGGGCTGGTCTGCGCCTGCCCGGCCGCCGTCTGGCTCAGGTAGTACGATTCCACAAAGAGCGGATCCGTCGCAATGTTGCCCTGGAGCCAGTTGAGCGTGCGTCCCGCCTCGACGTAAACGCCGGAGCGGTCGCCCTGAATGTCGCTGTAGTTGACGGTCAACGTCGCCGGCCTCTGGAGGTAGACTGGATCGCTCTCGCTGCCGATGGCGATCTGGTTGCCGAATGTCCCGGTGTTGCCCCAGAAGATACTGTCGGTCAACCAGGTTTGGCTCTGATAGGTGCAGTGCAGACCGCCGCCGCTGCCACGACTGGCAATGTTGGGATCGGCGACCTTGTTCTCCACCACGGTGCAGTTCTCGATGCTCAGCGCGGTGAACCAGTTGGAGCTGATTCCGCCGCCGCCGATCAGCGCCGAGTTGCTCTTGACCAGGCAGTTCTTCAGTTTCGGCGTGCACGGGTCGCCCACGAAGTAGACGCCGCCGCCGGAACCCTGGACCACGTTCTCGCCGATGACGGAGTTCTGGACCAGCGCGTCGGAGGACAGGCAGTACAGGCCGGCGCCTGCGCCGGTTGCCCTGTTGCCCAGGATGCTGCACTTGTCGACGACCGGGGCTCCGCGGCTCCAGTACATGCCGCCGCCCTCCTGGGCGGTGTTATTCTCGATGACGAGGTTGAAGAGGTCCACGTCGGCGCCGCGGCCGTACCAGTAGAGACCGCCGCCAAAGATCGCCTGGTTGTTGGTGAACGAGCTGTTGCGCACGTTCAGCGTGCCGCCGTTGTACCAATCGCGCCGCTTGTCGTCCCAGGTGCCGCCGCCGTAGAGACCGCCGCCGGCGCCGGACCCGCCGATGGCCTGGTTGCGGTCGAACGTCGCGTTGTTGACATCGACATCGCAGTCGTACCAGACGTAGAGACCGCCGCCGTCTCCGCCGGAGATATTCCCATAGTAGGTGGTCGAAGCCGCGGTGACCGAGCAGGAGGCATTGAAGCACTGGCCGCCGCCGTTGCGTGATGCCGTATTGCTGCGAATCGTGCACTGCGCCAGTTCCGAAGTGCAATTGTCGGAGTAGAATTCGCCGCCGCCGCTGCCAACCTCTATGCTGTTGTTCGTGATGATGCAGTTGGTCATCTTGACCTTGCAGCCGGGTCGGTACGCATCGCCGCCGCCGAAGCTCGTGGTGACGCTCGTGTCGCTGCCGCCGTTGGCGCCCGCCACACCCGCCCCACCGGCATTACCAGCCGCGCCGCCGGCGCCGCCTTGCCCAATCGGATTGCCATTGCCGCCTGCGCCGCCGCCGCCGCCGACACCGCCGTCACTTCCGCCGGCTCCACCGGCACCGCCGGCGCCGCCCGCATAGTAGATTGTGGAGACGCGGGACAGTGCGGAGCCGGACGCAATGACTGTATCGGACATTTCCGCTTCGCAGTCGTCGCCAAAGAAGATGGCGCCGCCCCAGGAGCGGGTGCCGTTCCTGCCCATGTTTCCGCCCTTGCCGCCGTTGCCGCCGAGGGCGCCGGCGCCGTTGGCGCCTGCTGCGCCGGCCGCGCCCGGAGGCTCGCCGTCGCCGGCTTCGCCGGCCGCGCCGCCGGTACCGCCGTTACCGCCGGCCCCGCCGCTTCCCGCCGCGCCGCCGTAGTTGCCGATGCCCTGGCGAATGGAGGTCGATGTAATCGTGGTGTATCGGATGACAGGCTGGCAGTTCGGACCGAAGTAGATCGCGCCGCCGAGGGCCTCGCCGCCGCTGCCGCCGTTGCCGCCGTTACCGGCGTTACCACCGCTACCTCCGGCGCCGCCAGCGCCGCCGGCGCCGCCGTTCCCGCCCGTGCCCTGCGGCCCGTTGTTGACACCGTCGCCGCCGTCCTGGCCGTTCTGGCCCGCCTGACCGCCCTGGCCGTCCTGGCCGGCTTGTCCATCCTGGCCCACCCCGCCGTAGCCGCCGTGGCCGCCGAGCGCGCGGCAATTGGCGATGGTGCAGTGGAGAATCAGAGGCGCGCAATTAGCGTCGAAGTACATTGCGCCGCCGTAGCCGTTGCCGCCGTTGCCGCCGTTGTACCCGTTGGTGCCGTTGGCCCCCGCCGCACCCGCCGCACCCGCTTGTCCGTCCGTGCCGTTCGCACCCGGCAGACCAGGCGCATCGGCATTCGGGTCCGACGGGTAATTCGGATCGTTGGGGTCCATTTCGCCCAGGTCCGGCAGGTCGGCCAACGGATCGGGAGGAGCAGGCGGAGCCACCAATGGCTGAGGCGCCGGGTACACGAAGCTTCCGTTCTCGCCGTTGCGGCCGCGAGCGATGCAGTCCCGAATGATCAGGTTCGACAGAGTCGGACTGGCGCCCTTGAAGCAGGCCACCGCGCCGCCAAAGGCATCCTCGCCGGTAGCGCCGGTTCCTTGTGTGTCTTTGGGCGTGCAGGGGTCGTACACGGCCGAACCATTGATGATCGTGAAGCCATCGACCACGGAATCTCGCCCCTCATTCGTCTGGAAGATGAACGCCCGGCCCTGCTGCTGGCAGTCGATGATCGTCGCGGCGACAGCGCACGGGTCGTCCGGGAACTCACTGGCCAGCGTGATCGCCTTACCCTTGAAATCGAGCGAATTGGTGCGGTACGTGCCAGTGCCCACGATGATCTTGTCGCCGTGCTGGGCCGCCGCCGCGATGGCGTCCCCGATCGTCTTGAACTCGCCAGGGACCCCCATCGTCCGGGGCGCACGGAAGCTGACGATCACTTCCTTGTCGGCGGTCACCGTCACCGTGTTGCTGTTGGCCCAGGACTTGTCGTTGTCCGTCCCCTCCCACTTGTCCACGATGTAGGTCGCCTCGGGAGACGCCGTCAGAGTCACGACCGTGCCGTCGCGATACATCTCGCCCCTGCGATAGCTCGGCTGGACGGATCCGTGGCCGCCCGCCACCCGGGTGATCAGGCGATAGGACGGGATCTGCTCGAATTCGATCTTGATATCGATCGGTCCGGTGACCGTGAGCATGACGTTCGGGTCTTTGGCGGTGTCGTTGCCGGTGCCGACCCAGCGTTTGATTCGATAGCCGTCTTTAGGATGCGCGGTCAGCCGCACGATCTCGAACTCGCGGAACGACCCGCTGCTCGGCTCGACGGATCCGCCCGCCGCATTCGCGTCCACCGGAGCGTCACTGGCGTTGACCACCGTCACCTTCAGCGGGAAGTACCGGGCCGCAACCGCCCCAAAGTGGGCGCCCAGATCAACGACGCCGGCATCTGCGACGCCGTCGGTCCGCGTGGTGAGGCTTTGCAGGTGCTCGAGCACCGTGGCCTCGGTGGCCGGGTTGCCCGCATTGACGCACGGGCTGCTGCTCAATTGTCCGGCCGCCGCCTGGCTCAGATAATACAGGCCGCGGGGACCTTTGACGAATTGCGGGTCGCTGTGGATGTTGCCCTCGCCGAGGTCGTCGATGTCTTCGATGCACGAATACGTCGCGGAGGCCCCGACGAGGTCGTCGCCGTTGCCCCAGAGGATGCAATTCGTAATCGTCGGCTCAGAGCCCTCGGACGCCCAGATCCCGCCGTCCTTGTTGGCATTGTTCTTGTCAACGATGATCGTGCAGTTCGTGATCGCCGGCGAAGAGGCAATCAGGTCGAACTGCCCGCTGCCCTTCACCGCCGAGTTATTCGCAACCAGGCAGTTGATGAACGTCGGCGAGCAATCATAGCAGGCCACGCCGCCGCCCACGTTTAACGATGAATTATTCCGGATAGCGCAATCGATGACGGTCGCGGAGGCCTCCTGGAAATTGAGCCCGCCGCCGGCCGCCGCCTTGCCGAATGCCACGTTGTCGCTGAAGATGCAATTGGCGATGAGCGGGGACCCGCCGAAGCAATCGATGCCGGCGCCGTCGTAACTCGTCTGGTTGTTGCTGACGATGCAATCGATGATCGTGGGCGAGCTGTCCTCGCACCGGATGCCGCCGCCGTAGTCTGAGACGCCCCAACCGACGGTGAAGCCTTTCAGAACGCTGGCGCGCCCCTCGCCATGCGCGAACGTCACGAGCGAGCCTTGCCCCGAGAAGCCCAGAATCATGGTCGTCTCAGGGTAGAGGTTCGGATCGTTGAGACTGTCGATACTGCCGCTGCGCAGCGTGATGGCCTTGCCCTTGAAATCGATGTGTTCGAGGAAGACCGTGTTGCTGCCGGGCTTGCCCTCGGCGATGAGCACGTCCCCATCGTTGGCGTCGTCGATGGCCGCCTGGATCGAGGTGTACAGGTTGGCCGGATCGCTGGCCCCGCCGCGCGTGTTGCGCACCCTCCCGAGTTTGCCCTGCGGCACCCCTTTCAGGGCGCTTGCCACGTTGAGCCGGCCCTGGGACAGGCACAGACCCGGCAGGACCGGGTCCACCGTCTGCATCAGGACGTGTTTGACCTGGTACTGCGACAGGTACGGGTACTGTGACCACAGCAGCGCGCAGGCGCCGGAGACATGAGGGGCCGCCACAGAGGTGCCCACGAGGGTCCCGTACTCGGCCTTGAGGCCGGCGTCGGTCATTGCCGCCGTCGCCTTCATCGGCAGCGTGCTGATGACGTTCTCGCCCGGCTCGCCCAGATCGACGGAGCCCCGCCCGTAGTTGGAGAATTGCGAGAGCTGATCCCGATTGGTCGTCGCCAGAACGGAGATGATGTTGTACAAGTCGTAGCCGGCGGGATACACGGGGAAGTCATCGTTGTTGCCGGAGTCGTTTCCGGCCGCCGCAATGAACAGGACGCCCTTCTTGCCGGCCTCGGCAATGGCGTCGTGGAGGCTCTGGCTGTACTCCGAGCCGCCCCAGGAGGCGTTGATGATCTTGGCGCCCGAGGCGACGGCGTACTTGACGCCCGAGACCGCCGCATCGATCTTCACGCCGTCGGCGTCCGCCACCTTCACGGACATCAGGCTCACCTGCCAGCACACGCCGGCGATGCCCATCATGTTGTTGGTGAACGCGCCGATGATGCCCGCGACGTAGGTGCCGTGGTACACGTCATCGCTCAAGTCCGCCGTATTGTTGACGAAATCATACCCCATGAAGTCGTCCACCTGGCCGTTGCCATCATCATCCACTCCGGACTTGCCCATCAGCTCTTTGGTGTTCGACCACAGACTGAAGGCGATCTCCGGGTGGGTCGGATCGACGCCCGTGTCGAGAACGGCGACAATGATGCTCTTCTTGCCCGTCTGAATGTCCCACGCCGCGGGCATGCGGATGTCCGCGCCCGGCAGGCCCCCGTCCTGGCCCGTGTTGCTTAGGTTCCACTGCAGCTTGAAATTCGGATCGTTGGGCGTGCGGTACAGTTGATACCTGTAGTTGGACTCGGCGTACAGGACGTCACTGGATGCCACAAATTTGGCGATCGCGCCGGCGGCCGAGGTGCCCTCAGGAAGCTTGACCAGGGTCAATCCCGGAACGATGTCATCGTACTGGCGCTCGACGGATACCCCGTTCATGATGCGGTCGGAGATCGTCTGGCGCACGTTCTGCCGGGTCCGAGGACCGACAAGCTCCGGACAGCTTGCCGGCGGATTGCTCCCGTCGACGAAGCGAACGAGCAACTCGTCCTGCCTGTCGGAGATCGCGCCGTCGTAACCGATAGCGTCCGACCATGAGAATGACGCGTTATCCGCCGCCAGGCTCGCCTGGGCGCATAACAACAGCACCGAGCCAATCAGCACCCGCCAGGTGCCGGGTCGCTCCTGAGTCTGTTCTCTCATATATCCACTTCCGTTCAACTGTGCCTGAGTCTGTACGATGCCTGTACCAGGAAACCCTCGCGTGCACACTATCGCTATCTCTATCCGCCGAACGAAAACCGATCTGCGTTAGGGCATCTTGTTGCCAACCTCCTGTTTCTCCTCCAGAGCGGCGATCGCCTCCTGGTCCGTCTCGTCCTGCAGGATGATCGTCGGCTTGACCAGGATCAGCAGGACTTTCTGGTCGCGGACCGAGCTGCGGTTGGTGAACAGGCGACTGACGATCGGGATCTTGCTGAGAATCGGCACCCCCACCTCTTTGTCCGCCGCGATTGTGATCTTGTGGCCGCCCAGCAGCAGCGTGCCGCGGTCCGGCACACTGACGCGCGTCATGACGTTGGAATACTCGGTCTCGGGGACGCGTACCGGGTACGTGACAATCTGGCCCGTGCCCGTGGTCGTCGTGCCGCCCGTAGTGGTTGTCTGCTGAACAAGGGTCGACACCTGGTGCTCCCGGATTCGCAGCAGGTCGTTCTGCGTTGTCATGATGTTCAGCAGGACGTGCTTCTTGTCCTTCGTGATGGTCGGCGCAACAGTCAGGTTGCTGCCAACAAGGATGTAATTGATGTTTTGCTGGGTGTTCTGCGTCTGGTAGCCCGTGCTCAAGCCCGCTTGTGTGTTTGTGCTCTGGTTCGGCGGCAAGGCGTACGAAACCTGGTCGTTCAGACTGAAGTACGCCGATTCGCCGCTGATGACCGTCAGTTTCGGCGCGGCCAACGACTTCGAGTCCGTGCGCGCCTCCGTGGCGCGGAGCAGCAGGCTCACCTGGAGGTCGTCCAGCACGGAGCCATAACCGCCCGCCACCTCGGCCGCCGGCGGACTGATGCCGCCAATGCTGCCGCTGACCTGCGTCGGAGTAGAAGCTGCGGCCAGAGCAGAACCTTGGGCAACGGTAAGCAGGCCCCAGTCGCCGCCGAGATTGTACGAGAAATCGAAGTCAAGCCCGACCTCATTCAAGAAGTTCTCCGTGACAGCGAGGAATCGGGCCTCGATAGACACTTGATTTCCAAGGGACTTGCGGAGTTGGTCGAGCAGGTCGCGGATCTGCTGATGCACTTCCGGCGTCTGGTAGATGGCCAGCTTCTTGGGTTGCTGGTCAGGGTATGGCGTGATCGTCCCTTCACCGCTCTCACTGAGGTCGAACCACGTATCCGGCTCGATGGTCTGCTCAATGAGGTATCGCAGACTCTGAGCCATGACGCCGCTCATGTAGCCGGTCATGCCGTACTGCTGGTTCCCATAACCACCGCCCATGCCGCCCCCGCCCATGCCTCCCATCATGCCGCCCATGCCTCCCATGCCGCCCATGCCGCCGTAGCCGCCCCCGCCCATGCCTCCCATCATGCCGCCCATGCCACCCATGCCGCCCATGCCGCCGTAGCCGCCCCCGCCCATGCCTCCCATCATGCCTCCCATGCCGCCCATCATGCCTCCGCCATAGCCTCCCGAGCTGCCGCCATAGCCTCCCGAGCTGCCGCCATAGCCTCCCGAGCTGCCGCCATAGCCTCCCGAGCTGCCGCCATAGCCGCCGCTGCTGCTCATGCTGTTGCTGATGCTGTTCAGCGCCATCATGCTTCCCAACTGGGCATAGTTGGCGGGTTCCGCCACGAGATCGCTGATGTCGTAGACACGGGTCTCCATCTTCTGCGGCGGCAGCGCTGCAGCCGTACCTATCGTGATGACGCCCTTGCTCACCCTGTAGCGAAGCTCCGCGCCTGCAGCAGGGTTGGACACGGCGCTGATAATGTTCTCCAATGCCGTGGCGACCTTGATGCTGGGCACCCCGTCCATATTGATCAGGGTCGTCGGCTCAATCTGCGCGTTTTCCAACAGGTCTCGCCAGAGGACGACGATATTCAACGGCGGCTGCACCGACTTCTTGAGCGTCTCGATCGCTTGGCTCAAAGGCGTTTGCGGCGTGAGGGCCGAAAGGTCCACTACCTCCTCCAACTGTTTGTAGACGATCACGTTCGTAGGGTCCAGTTGGATGGGCTCATCGGGTTTTCGACTCGGTTTCTCTGAAATCTCTCGCCAGTTCTTCGGATAGGTGATTTCGTTGGAGTAAGGAACCCCCGCTTCATCCGTCTCCAGAAGGATATCCGCTCTCTGTCTGTGGCTGAGCCGCTCCAGGTCGAGCTGCTTGCGCAGGTAAATTGTGTCTTCCAGCATCTGCTTCATGCGCAGCGCCTCATCGTTCAGAGAGTCGAGGGCGAGGATGGCTTCGGTCTGGCCGAGGGCCGCCTCGTAGCGTTGCTGGCTCTGAAAGGCTTTGGCCCGCTCCAGGTACTCATCGATTCTCTGCTTGCGATCGGCTTCGGCCTGGTCGCGAAGCTCTCGCTGGGCCTGCACGGCCTCCTGGCGTTTCTGCTCCGCCTGTTGCGTCTTGCGCAGACCCTCCGCCTCATCGATGCTTTTGTTGCTTGTCTCCAGTTGTTGTGTGTATTGCCGGTACAGTGCATCGCCCAGGTAGAGTTGGTTCTGGTTGACAATGCACTGGGCGTTGAAGCACGTTTCGCGGGCCCGGTCGAACTCGCTCTGAGCCATGTATTTCTGGGACTGATCGACGGCGTCGCCGACCACGGCCTGGGTGTGGCCGCGAATGAGGTTCCTGCGGCGGTTGATCACCTGCACATAGCCGCCTTCCTCTTCCCCGGTCGGCGCGGCCGCCAGGGGCGTGACAGTCGTGTCGGCCGGTACAGTCGAAGCAGAAACAGCCGGGGCCGTCGCGTTCACCGGCGCCGCCTGATTCGCATCAACGGCCGAGGCCTTCGCCTCGTCACTCAGCAGTCTGTCGATGGTCGCGATGTAATCCTCGGGACGCTTGCCCTCGGGCGCGGTGAACAGGCCGCTCTTGGCCACCTCCACAAACCCTTTGCGGGCTTCCTCCAACTGTCCGGCGGCGTACAGCTCCCAACTGTGGTTGTACAGTTCCTGGATCCGCGTCCGCTCACTCTGTGGGGCGGTGCCGCCAGATTCACTCGCCGCGAGATACGGCGTCGTGGCGCCCATGACGGACATGGCCGCTGTCGGCGGCGGTGTCGTGACCGTCCGATTCGGCGACCCCGCCGGCTGCACTCTGTCCGGTTTCGGTTGAACGCTGTCGATCTGCGCCAGGTACCCGCGAATCGTCTCGGCAATCGGTGCAGGCAGCAGGTCGCTCTTGAGCAGTTCGGTGAAGCCCTGCCTGGCCTTGGGCAAGTCGCCCGAATGGTAGGCGACCATGCTCTGGTAGTACAGGTCGGCCAGACGGTTCTTCTCCTGCTCCGCCGTCAGGGGCGGTGCAGTCTGCTGGGATGCGTCGGCCGCGGGTGACGGGGCGGTCGGCGGCGTGACATTATCCAGGCCTGTACCTGAGGCTCCAGGCTGCTCCATGCCGCGCAATGACTGCGCCACTTCGAGCCGTTCCTTCTCCGTCAGGAACTGGTTGCCCTTGATCCCCTCCAGTTGCGCGCGCGCCGTCGCCGTCTCGCCTTTGCGAAGCGACAGTTCCGCGGCGCGTTTGACGTCGAGTGCCCGCTTGCGCTCCGCCGCAGCCTGGCTCGCCTTCGCCAGCATGGAGTCCAGCTTGCGCTGATCCAGGGGGTCCAGGTTGTCCCGATACTTCTGAGCCATCTGGAAGCTCTTCTCCGCATCGGCGTAATAGCCACGGTCGTACTGCTCCGTCCCTGTCTGCATGTAGAACTGAGCCACGTGACGCACCATCGCGTCACCACTGTTCTGCGCCGGGGCCGTCCGGACAAAGGCTGTCGCGACGAGTAGAGCCGATGCCAGGATAGTCGAAACGGACCCTCTCCGCAGAGACCTTGCGTGTACTCTTGGCCTGTCCAAAACCTAACCTCCTGCCTATAAAATCATCACCCTTAACGGAAAAACCTTCCACAACCGCTACGTGGTTGTTACCTCCAGTTGCAGGTCGTAGGCCCCAGTCATGCCTGTAATTTATTAAAATAGTCAATTTTTTGCAAGAGAAAAATTGGCTTGGGGCCCCTCTGGCCGATAAAATATGGTTCTCCGGCCGTATAACGCCAAGCGGGGCCAATACGGGTGCGAAAATGGGGCCCTGTAAAACTGGGCATTATGGGCATCCTCATGACGCGACCTTTGACAACCAGGTAGTGACGGGCAGGACTCCTTATGGATGAGGTATTCATACTGGCACTGGAGACATCCAGCCGGGTCGGTTCGGTGGCCCTTGCGCAGGGATCGACGCTGCTGGCGCAAACCACGTTCTCGGCGCCGCTGCAACACAGTACTGAGGTCTTCCCTGCCATCAGTTGTCTCCTGGACCGGTTCGGCCGAACACCCGCGGACATCGCCCAGGTCCACATCGCCATCGGCCCGGGCAGCTTTACGGGCATGCGTATCGCGGTCACCATAGCAAAGATGATGCATTTGGCCAATGCGGCGTCGATCGTCACGGTGGACACGCTGGACACCATCGCGGCTAACATAGGGGACGGATCAGCCGCCCAGGCGTTACAGGATTCCTCCAATATCTTCGTCGATCGTGTCGCGACACTTCTCGACGCCAAGCGGGGCGAGTTCTACGCTGCCGTCTATCAGCGCGCCAAACGCACGCGCCGGGGGGCTGAAACAGCTTTCGCGGACGACGGATATGAGATCCCGGCGCCAGGCGATTATCTCTGGCGCAAGCTTGCCCCCGATAGCCTGATCACCGCCGACGAGCTGATCGGACGGTTTGCCGGCGAGGGCCCTCTGGGTCTGCTTGGTGATGGCCTGCTGTACCACCGTGACAAATTCGTCGGCGACGGCCTCCATATCCTGCCGGAGAAGTACTGGAGCCCGCAGGCCTCCATGGTCCACGCCCTCGGTTATCAGAAGGCACGAGCCGGCCTGTTTGCTGATGCGCTGACCTTGACGCCCTTCTACCTTCGCGGACCCTTGGTAACGCTCAAGGGCAACGCCTGACCTAGCCAGCCCCCAACTCGGCAAATCAGCACGGAAGCCTGTCGCAGGGGAGCCTGCACACCTGGGTAACCGGCAGATTGCCCTCCCAGACCGCATCAGCCCCATCCGGTCGGGAAAATAGAAAACAAGAATATTCCAGATACCTATTCACTTGCCGCCGCTCTTCTGGTATACATGGTACGATTAAAAATGGGCATCCGCATGAGAACTGTCTTCTTATGGCACCGATGAGAACCGGCGGTGACCGGAATGCCCCGGAAAGCTCGATCTTTGCAAGGGGAATGCCAGATGAACATCTATGTTGGAAATCTCTCCACTGACACAAGCGAGGACGAATTGCGCCAGGCGTTTGGGGCCTTCGGTGAGGTCTCGACGGTCAGAATCGTGAGAGACGGTGCCACCGGAGAATCCAGAGGATTCGGTTTTGTGGAGATGCCAGGCGAGACAGAGGGCAACGCCGCCATCGCGGCAATGAATGGCAAGGAGCTGAAGGGTAATCAGCTCACCGTCGAAGTGGGTCGTGCCCGAACGGCGCCATCAGGCGGGGGGGGAAGGCCGCGGGGACCAGGTGGTCCGCATCGCGGAGGCGGCAGGCCCGGCGGTCGGCCCGGCGGTGGACGGGGCGGCCCGGGTCGAGGTCCCGGCGGCGGACGAGGCGGCCCCGGGCGTGGTCCCAGTCGTGGGCCAAGAATGTAGCGATCAATAACAGGATCCTGCGGGTCCAGGAGGACCTGCCAGGGTCCGGCATCACAGGCATCTGGAGACCGGTCGGAGACTTGGTCGTCAGCCATTTGTCGTTGGTCGTCAGTTCCTGCCGCTTGGGACCTGACGACCGACGACGATTCCTGTTTGAATGACTGTCCGGGCATCTGTCGCGCGGGCATAGCGGCATCCGCCCGACTCCGTTGGCCCCGCGAATGTTCTGCTCGCGTCTCTTGGGCGCATTGTCTCGCCGACCGGGTGACACGTCTTCGTTTCTCGCCAGTCACACCGGTAAATACCCCCTTGCTCGCGGAGGCTTTGCGCAGTATTCAGAGCGGACGGAGCAATCGAAATGGCCAAGAAGAGTGCTGGACTGCTGATGTACAGGAGGTGCAATGGGCAGGTGGAGGTGCTGCTCATCCATCCGGGCGGGCCATTCTGGTCACGCAAAGACGACGGCGCATGGTCCATTCCCAAGGGAGAATTCACGGATGAGGAGGCTCCTTTCGATGCCGCCCTGCAGGAGTTTCAAGAAGAGACAGGCTTCACAGCCTCCGGCAACTTCGTCGCCCTCAAGCCTATTCGGCAGGCGGGCGGCAAGATTGTCCACGCCTGGGTGGTCGAAGGCGACTGCGATGCTGCAGCCGTCAAGAGCAACACCTTCTCCATGGAATGGCCCGCGCACTCCGGCCAGTGGCGGACGTTCCCAGAGGTGGATCGTGCCGGCTGGTTCACTCTCGCACAAGCAGAGGTGAAGATTCTCAATAGCCAGCGTCTCCTGCTGGAGCAACTGCGGGAGATTCTGGGAGAGGGATAGTCGTGCCGCAATTGGTCAGGGCACGCTTGGGGCAGAGAATGCCGCTTTGATGCGGCCGTGCCGGTCCGGAAGGAAAGTCAAGATCACATCCACAAGTTCTGCCGCCGCCAGGCGGGCGGAGCTATCGACCGACGCGCTGATCTGCACTTGGGCGACATAGCGGGCCAAGTCTCCGGACAGGTTTGGTCTGCGGCCCCAGAAACCGGAGAATTCGTCCTCACTCAGGGTGATCTGACCATTCACGACATAGAAGCTCAGGACAGACCTCTCGCTATAGTTGGGGGCCGGCTTATGGAACTGCTGGATGCGGCATGGTATCTTCTGGCCCACGCGGGTAACGACTTCCGCCCGCGTGGTCCTATCGAGAGTGAATCCATTCATCGGGAGACAGACATCCGGCTTATGCCCGAGCAGTCCGGCGGGGCGTGATGAGCAGAACACGACGTAAACATCCGTCCAGATCCCCTTGTCCTTATTGAAATAGCTTCGGCTGATGTAGTCATCCGCAAAGTTGGCCCTCATGTAGTCTTCCGTCGTTGACTTCAGGGGTTGTTCTTTGCCCGACCATGCGCCCACCTGCATTGGCATTGCGCCCAGCGGCAGCGGCAGCTTGACGGGGTGTCCGAAAATCAGGTTCAGCCTCGATGCTCCGGCTCGATACGCGATCCCCGCCCCAACCAGTAGGACAATGGCCAGTCCGATCGTCGGCCACATCGACACCCCGGCCCGGCGGGTATTGCCATCGCCCGCGGCCGGCATGTACCCGCTATCAGATTGGATACGATCAGGACCCGTCACTACAAGCATCCTTACGTCGCTTTATTGGACCTTCGGCGGCAGGACAATTGCACCAGTGCAGGACAGGTCAAAGTGTCCGGCCATGACCCGAAAGACCTCTACTATATTTACGGCTGTTATCGACCGGCTGTCAATCCGGGTCAAATGAAAATCCCGGCGGACCTGACGCAGCGAGGAGCCATGGATCGGTTTGCCCGTTTCTCCGTTCGTTCGTAGGGTTTACGTATGTGGCAGTCATACAGCCAGTCTCGTTCCGCCGGCTCGCTGCCGTGCTTCGATCCGGCGCAGTGCGCCTGTGATTGGCGTGCGAGGCGCCCTGCGCCTCTGGCCGCAGAGATATCGGTCGTGACCATCGGGGTGATCGCGGCGATTCGACTGCTCAACGCGCAGCATAGGGTGGACCTGGAATGGCTCGTGACCCCCTGCCTGCTGGTGATCGCGGCACTGCTCCCGGCGTGGCTGCGGAAAGAGGAGTTCCCTCACCTGGGCTTCGACCGGGAGCACGTGGTCCCCGCCCTGGCGGTTCTGTGGCGCACGTGCATCTGCGTCTTCCCGGCTATCGTTCTCGGTCTGTGGTCGATGACCCGGATGCACCTGCAAATCCCGTTGAGACCCGTTGTTGACGGCGGCTGGGTCCCCTGGCTGATCTATCAGTTCATGTACGTCGCAGTGGCGGAAGAGGTGTTCTTCAGAGGCTATCTCCAGACGAATGTGATGAAGTTGGTCGGCAGCGGACAACAGCGGTCCCGGCGGATGGAGGTGGGGATCGGCATTGTTGTCTCAGCCGGCTGTTTTGCCGCGGCCCACTTCGTCGTGCAAGGTCAGGCCGTGTCGCTGCTGACGTTTCTGCCCGGCCTGCTGTTGGGCTGGCTGTTCGTCCGCACGCAGTGCCTGCTGGCCCCCATTCTCTTTCACGGACTGGCGAACGTCTCCTATGGCATTATCGCGAATTATCTGACGTAGCAAGGAAGGGGACAGGTTATCGGCTTGCTCCGACCAAAGCGGAATCGACGGCCCGATAAAGCGCAACAGTCCATACTGCCAGCGTGAATCGGACGCACAGATCGCCGCTTCAGCCGGTCGAGATTAAGTGCAAGGATTTGCCGGACGATGGATTGGCTAAGGCCCGAGTTCGCATGAATGAGAACGATCATGAATGAGAAACACGCTTCAAGGCTTTTCTGGGCAGTCAAGGCCCTGCTCGTCGCCATCCTGCTGTACGTTGCCGTCGCAGTGATTGTGACCCCTCTGCACTTCGGCAGAGCGCTCAAGCCGCACTCCGCTTCCGGTGGTGACCGGACGGCGGATACGTCGCTTGCCCGGCCCCCGACTCGCGCGCCCGCCGACGTGTCGACCATCCTTGAGAAGGATCTGTTCTCGGGACCGGGTCACGCCCAACCGTCGGGCCGGATCGTCGAGACCAACCCCGCAGAAGCACTGTCCACGGAGCAAGAGATCGGGTTGCGTCTGATCGGCGCCATTGCCGGTGATCCATCGGCCTCTCGCGCGGTTATCCAAAGCATTGCGACCGGGGCCGCACGCCCTTACAAGGTCGGCGACGTGATTGCCTCTGCCACCATCGAGTCCATCGACCCGGACAGAGTGGTCCTGCGAGTCGAGGGCAGACGAAAGGTCCTGCGCCTGCACGGCGGTCCGGTCGTTGCGAGCAAGGGCCAGCCGCCGGCGACACAGGCACAGAGTACGCCGGCTTCACAAAAGCCTTCCCCTGCCGCCGGGCAGAGCCTGCGGGACCTGCCCAAGATGGCCTGCGTGGAGGACGTCCTGCGAAAGGCAAAGATCGAGCCCTACGTGGAAAACGGGCGAGCGGAGGGTCTGAAAATCACCGGGATGGAGAACATGCCCCTGGTAGGAATGCTCGGCCTGCAGAACGGCGATGTGATCCAGACGGTCAACGGGCAGAACCTGACGAACAAACAAAAGGCGTTCCAAGTCCTCCAGAAGGCGAAAACGCAATCGCAATTACATATCCAACTGCTTCGCGACGGGAAGACCAGAGAGCTATCCTTCGATCTGCAGTGAGCCGGAGAATACTGTGAACACGATGCGCCATCATCTCAGATCGCTCGCGACGAACGCGAGTGAACCGTTGCGGCAGGGAGCCCTACGACCGCTTATTGTCCTGCTGTTGGGATCGTGCATCCTGATCGCCGTTTGCCCCGGCTGCGGCGAGAAGCCCAAGCCGGTCAGCGACGAGAGCAGTTCTCCTGTCCTGCCGGATGCGCAGGCGAAGCCCGAGGCGCTTGGGAGTACCGAGACACCTGCGCCTAAGCCGACTCCCGTGGCTTCCTCCGAGGCGATGATGCCGCCGGCCAGACAGTTGCCGCCGGGCATCACGCCGGTGCCGAAGAACTGCGGCCCGGATGAGCTGCCGCAGATGACCGCCGTGAGCGCGCCGGCGCGGCAGATGCAACCCGCCGCTGCCCCGCAACAGCCGGTGGTGACCCCGCCGAAGCAGGATCCGTCCACGCAACCAGCGACGCCCGCCGCCCGACCGATCATCCAGGTGAAGCCGGCTCCCGCGACCCGCGAGGGCGCCACGCCTCTGCTCAAGCAGCCTGAGATGGCCGATCAGTTGGTCTCGGTGAACTTCGAGGCCGTGGACATCCGAACCGTCCTCAAGACCGTCGGGGAGATCACCGGTATCAATTTCATCCCGCATCAGAGCGTCACCGGCACGGTCACCGTGATGTCGCCGACTCCCATCCGCCTCGGCGACATCTATGCGTTCCTGCAGTCCATCCTCGATGTCTACGGGTACGCCGCCGTGGAGACGGAAAACGCTGTCAAGATCGTGCCCAAGGCGGAGGCCGCCAAGAACTACGCGCAGGTCCGGATCGGCGCCGACCCGGCCTACATTCCGAGAAACGACACGATCGTGACCCAACTCATCCCCTTGAAGTACGCGGATGCGACGGAGGTGAGCCAAATCCTTCAGCCACTCCTGGCGACCGGCGCCCAGATGGCCACCTACCCGAGAACCAACTCCATCATGATCACGGACACCTCCGCCAACATTCACCACGTGGCGCAGATCATCTGCCAGTTGGACGTCGAGGGCTCTCGGGGCAAAGCAACGGTGCTGCCGCTTGCGCACGCCTCGGCGCGGGTCGTCAGCGAGCAGATCATGGGAATCCTCGACAGGACGAAAGCCACCTCCGCCCAGGCGGGACGCGCCCGTCCGCCCCAGGCGAACGACCAGGGTCCCAATGTCCTTCCCGACGATCGGACCAATTCGCTGATCATCATCGCCGGCGACCAAGACATCGAGATGATCAGCCAACTGGCCAAGCAGCTCGATGTCGAAAGGCCGATCGGCGCGAACAACGTGCAGGTGGTGTATCTCAAGAACGCCGATGCGAATGAAGTGGCGCCGTCGCTCAAGTCGGCCCTGACGAGCATGAGACTGACCGGGGCGGTGGAGGCGACCCAGCCCGTCCAGGTCAACGCCGACAAGAGCACGAACTCGCTGATCATCGTCTCGACGCCCCAGGATTTCGAGGTCATCTCGGACATCATCAAGAAGCTCGACATCGTCCGCGAGCAGGTCTTCGTCGAGATGCAGATCATCGAGGTGACGGAAGAGGCATTGCAGGAGATCGGCGTGGACTGGGCCACACTCGACGACGCGGTGGCCGACAGCGTTCGCGGCTTCGGGCTTACCAACCTGGGTCCGCGGACCAGCTTCATCAACGGCACGGCCGAGGGACTCTCCGTGGGCGCCTGGCAACGGGCCGGCAGCGATGTCAAGATCGGGGCCATCCTCCAGGCGTTGAAGAAGGAGTCCGGCGTCAACATCCTTTCGACCCCGCAGATCCTGACCTCCAACCACCGCAAGGCGGTCATCATCGTCGGCGAGAATCGGCCGTTCGTCACCCAGTCGAGGATCACGGAGACCGTCGATCCCGTCAACCCGACGGTGATCCAGGGCTTCGAGTATAAGGATGTCGGCATCACGCTGGAGGTGACGCCCCACGTCAGCCAGGGCGGCCTGATCCGCATGGAGATCAACAGCGAGTTCACCAAGCTGGTCGAGGACGTGGCCACCCAGTCGCTGAACACCCCCGTGACGGCCAAGCGGACCGCCAAGACCGTCGTGACGATGGCCAGCGGGGCCACCGTCGTCATCGGCGGACTCATTCGCGACGATAAAACCCGGATCAGCAAGAAAGTGCCTCTGCTCGGCGACATACCCCTGTTTGGGGCGCTGTTCACCTCGCAGAAGGACCAGACGCAGAAGACCAACCTGCTGATCTTCATCACGCCGCACGTGATGACGACCCAGGACCAGTTGCTCGATATGACGAACGCCAAACGGGACCTGATGCCGCCGGCGGGGGAAAACCGCTGACAGGCAAGTCCCGATGAGGACAATATGGTCGAGGAGGAACTCGCCGCTGCGTGACGCGGAGCACCGTCGCACAGCGGCGGTTCCATGAACGTGATTTGCGTTTCAGAATGCTCGCATGGGAAGAGAAGGCTGGTGAGCGTACAACTGACAGAGCAAAAGGGTCTGCGGCAGGTCGAGAAGATCTCGCCGGAGCAGTTGAACCCGGACGTGGTGAAACGGCTGCCGTGGGAGTTCCTCAAAAAGCAGTGCGCCATTCCGATCCTGATGGAAGGCGGCCAGATGGCCGTCGCCCTGTCCGACCCTCTGAATCTCGAGGCATACGACGCGATCGTGGGCATCCTCGGCAAGGCGTGCCCCCGCGTCGTCTGCTCGGCCCGGGAGATCGAGCAGGCCATCAGCCGGTGCTACTACTACGCGATCAACACGGAGGAGAAGTACTTCAGTCCCGACGCGCCGGAGGGCCGGGAGCCTGCCGCCACTGAGAACGTCAGCACGGTCCAGACCCACGCGGAAGACCTGCTCAGCATCGCCCAGAAGGCCCCGGCGATCCAGCTCGTCAACAAGATTCTATTCCAGGCGGTCCAGAGCCGGGCCAGCGATATCCACGTCGAGCCGTACGAGAACGAGGTGAAGATCCGCTTCCGCGTGGACGGCGTGCTGCACAACGTCCTGACGCTCCCGAAGGCGCAGGTCGGGTCGCTCTCGTCCCGCGTGAAGATCATGGCGAATCTGAATATCGCTGAGCACCGCCTGCCCCAGGACGGCCAGAGCCGTGCCAGGATCGGCGAGGAACTCGTGGACATCCGCGTCTCCGTCATCCCCACCGCCGGCGGCGAGCGGATCGTGCTGCGGCTTCTCGACCAGGGCCACGGCAATCTCGGCCTGGAGGACGCGGGATTCGGACCCGATACGCTCAAGATCTTCCGCGAGCTGATCGGCATCTCGCACGGCATCATCCTTCTCACTGGTCCCACCGGAAGCGGCAAAACGACCACGCTCTACGCCGCTCTCAACGAGTTGAACAACCAGGAATGGAACATCCTGACGGTGGAGGACCCCGTCGAATACCAGTTGCCCGGCATCGGCCAGATGCAGGTCCACCCAAAGATCGACCTCACGTTCGCCAACTGCCTGCGGCACATCCTGCGCCAGGACCCCGACATCATCATGATCGGAGAGATTCGGGACCGCGAAACGGCTGAAATCGCGATCCAGGCGTCGCTGACCGGCCACCTGGTGCTGAGCACGCTGCACACGAACGATTCCGCCTCCGCCGTCACCCGGCTGATCGACATGGGTATCGAGCCCTATCTGATCTCCTCCACAGTCGCCGGTGTGATGGCTCAGCGCCTCCTGCGGGTGATCTGTCCCAACTGCAAGCAGGTCCGCCCCCTGGAGGAGGCAGTCGTCGTCACGGAGGAGCTTCGCCGGATGGGCGCCAAAATGCCGCAGCTCTATAAAGGCGCCGGCTGCGATAAGTGCGTCAAGACGGGATATCTTGGGCGCACGGGCATCTTCGAGATCATGCTTGTCGACAACGAGATCAGAGAGCTGATCACGCAGCAGCGTCCGTCGCACATCATCAAGCAGACCGCCATACGAAAGGGCATGACGACGCTGCGGGAGGACGGGCTGCGAAAGGCCCTGGGCGGAATAACGACACTGGAAGAAGTCTACCGCGTCACGCAGGACAGCGTGCAGGCGGATACGGGAGAATAGCCGAATGTCTGCCTTTGAGCCACAAGTAGTGATTGAGCCTCCGGTGGAGCTGGCGCCGGGATCTTCGCCGGTCGAGCCGCCGGGCGGTCCCCGGCCGCGCCGAGCCGAGGCCGTTCGGGGAATCGGCACAAAGACGCTTTGCCGGTTCGTGCACCAGTTGTCGACCCTGCTTCACGCGGGGATGCCTCTCGTGCCGGCGCTGTCGGCGCTGCTGGAACAGATGCAGTGCCCCGCGAGCGGCAAAGTCACGCACCGCAAGACGAGCAAGGACCCCTTTGTCCAAGTCATCGCGCGCATCCGCGACGATGTGAATGAAGGCAGCAGCCTGGCGGAGGCCGTGAGCAGATACCCGGGCCTGTTCTCGCCGCTCTTCGTCAACATGGTCGCCGCCGGAGAGAGCAGCGGAGCCTTGGAAGACGTCCTGTCGCGCCTGTCGGACATGCTGGAGAAGCGGGTGCAACTGCTCGCCAAGGTCCGGGCGGCGCTGGCGTACCCCGCCATGATGGCCCTTGTCGCGGTGGGCGTCGTGGTCTTTCTGCTGTCCTACGTGGTGCCGAGCATCACGCAATTGTTCACGGAGATGAACCAGCAGCTTCCGTGGCCGACACGGCTGCTCATGGGCGTCAGCGGTTTCGCCCAGGCCCACTCCATCCTGATGTTCCTGTTCCCGTGCGCGGTGGCCGGCGGAGTGTATGGAATCTACAAGACGCATGATGGCCGGCTGTGGATGGATCGCGCCCGGCTGGCCCTGCCGCTGCTGGGGCCGCTCGTCGTGAAACTGGAGGTGGCCCGCCTGACCCGGACCCTGGGCACCTGCCTCAAGAGCGGAATCCCGGTGATGACGGCCATGGAGATCGCACACCGCGTCGTCCAAAATCAGGTCGTGGCCGACGCCGTCGCCAGGGTCAAAGAGATGATCCAGAAGGGCGAGACCATCGCGGACGCCGTCCGGTCGACCGGGATGTTCCCGCCCGTCGTGTTCCATCTGATCGCCACCGGGCAGATGAGCGGAAACGTCGAGGACGCCATGACCGACATCGCCGAGATGTACGAGACGGAAGTTGAAACTACGGTGCGAACGCTGACCGTGCTCCTGGAGCCGCTGATCCTGCTGGTGATGGGCGCGGTCGTCGGCTTCATCGTGCTGGCCATTCTACTGCCGATATTCCAGATCAACCAGGCCCTTTAATTATTGATAATTGATTATGGATTATTGATTATTGAATAGGACTATCAGTCATGAGCAAATCGTCAATCATCAATCATCGATCGTCAATCGCGCAGGGCTTCACTCTGATCGAGCTGATGATCGTCGTGGTCATCCTGGGCCTGCTGGCGACGATTGTCATGCCGAAGGTTCTGAGCAGGCCGGAACAGGCGCGTCGAGTCAAGGCCAAAGCGGACATACGCAATATCCAGTCGGCCCTCGCCTACTTCAAGACCGATACCGGGCGCTTCCCGACCACCTCCGAAGGCATCGAGGGGCTGGTCACCAATCCGGGTGTGCAGGGCTACAACAACGATGGGTACCTCGAACGCGTCCCGACCGACCCCTGGGGCCACAAGTACATCTACGTCAGTCCCGGGGTCAACTCCAAGGACTACGACCTCGAATCGCTCGGCAAAGACGGCGAGCAAGGCGGTACCGGTGATGACGCGGACATCGAGAGCTGGAATATCGAGAGCTGACGGGGCGCCGATGCATCTGCGCAAACCATACGCGGTCCGCAGATCGCGGAGCCGGACGCGGGTCACGATGCCCGGCGCGAGATGCGACGCGTTTACGCTGATTGAGGTCATTGCAGCCCTGGCGATCGTCTCGATTGGGCTGCTGGGCCTGCTCCATCTGCACCTGGTCAGCATCCGCATGTCCGACACGGCGCAGACGATGGCCATGGCCATACTGTTGGCCCAGGAGAAGATCGCGGAGAGTTCCTGCGGCGGACCTGTCTCCGCCGGGACGGAATCAGGCACAACCGAGGCGAACGGATCGCGGTTCACCTGGCGGACGGAAGTCACCAACGCCGATTCACTTGCCTCCTACGGCCTTCGCAGCGGCCTCCAGCAACTGCGCGTCGATGTGGTCTGGCGCGAAGGCTCGGGCGCCAGAAGCGTGCAGATGACAACGTACGTCGCGGATAACCGACTCCATGAAAAGCAGAAACAATAGCGCGGGCTTCACACTGATCGAGCTGCTTGTCGCTCTGACGATCATCACAGCGATTCTGGCGATGGTGTACGGCAGCTATGCGGCTACGACGCGCTCCATCGATATCTCGGGCGACCGGATGGCCTGCATCGAGCGAGGCTGCCTGGCGCTGCGCCTGATGGCCCGGCAGCTTCGCTGCGCGTACGCACCCTCACCGCACACTGTGCCGTCCGATGCCGGCAAAACGGTGACGGATATCCGCTCGCCGGCATCTGCGCCCGCACCTTCCGAAACGCCGGCCGGGCTGTTCCAGGGCGACCCTCGTGATTCGCGGGGCCGAATTCTGTCGTTCGATACCACCGGCATATCAGGGGGCGGACCCGATGCGCCGCGAGGACCGGCCAGCGTCACGTACCGGTACGACGAGGCCGCATCGACGCTCTTCATCTGCCGGCGGGACCGCACCGATTCCTCGCGCGGTCTGCAGGACCTGAGCCGTGAGCAGCCGCTGCTCTGCAACATCACAAGCATCACTTTGAGATTCCACGATGGACGGCAATGGCAGGACACGTGGGACTTCAAACGCAACCACGGACTGCCGCGGGCGGTCAAAGTGGAAATCGTCGTCGCCGACCAGACGGGTCGCCCGCATCATTTGGGCACGACGGTGTCCATCGTGCAGCAGACGAACGCCAGACAGGAGAACGTCAGACGAGCAGCCGCGGCCTGGGGACTATGAAACGTAACGTGCAAAAACCTGGTCCAGGGGGATTTATCCTCATCGTCGTGCTCGGCGCCGTTGTGACCCTGTCGGCGCTGCTGTTCGGCTTCTATCGTACCGTGCGCACGAAGTGGGCCACGATGCACAGTTTCTACAGGGCCGAGCAGGCCTGGAATTGTGCGCGTGGGGGCCTGAATATCGCGGTCGCCGCAATCGGCGAGAACGGCGACCCGCTTCGCGACAGTCGCCTCTCGAAGCTCGCGGCGGGCGAAGGCACCATCCCCGTGGCCGACGGGACGTGCTCCATCACGATCGTGGAGGAGAACGGCTTTCTCAACGTCAACAGCCTCAAGCGCACGAGCGGCGAGCTGGACCGCGTGCGGATCGATCAGTTCCTGCGGCTCATCGACCTGTCCAATCGCCAGAAGACCGGCGGCGCGCGGATTGACTACGGGATCGTCCCGGCCATCATCGACTGGATCGACCGGGACGACGACGTGACGCAACTTACCTTCGTGCAGTACGACAACTCGGGAGCGGAGAACGACTACTATCAAACCCAGAACCCACCCCGCCGATGCCGAAACGAGCCCGTGGATACGATCGATGACCTGCTGCCGGTCAAAGGGATGACGCCGGAGACGCTTGGGCGGCTGCGGGAGTCGCTTACGACCTTCGGCGACGGCAAGATCAACATCAATGCGGCGCCGAAGCTGGTGCTGGAGTGCCTCAGCGAGCAGATGAGCCCGGCCGTCGCTGGGATGATCCTCAAGCGGCGCACGCTCAAGCCCTTCAGCACCATTGCCGAGGTGAAGGACGTGCCCGGGATGACCGATAATGTCTATCAGGCGATCAGGGAGACGATCACCACCGGCCAGACGGACCGGTACTACCGCGTAACGTCCCGTGGAACCGTGGAGGACGTGAGCATGACGGTCGAGGCCGTTTTGCAGAGAAACACGCAGGCCGGAACGGTCGATATTATCCAGTATCGGGAACTCGGATCGTGAATGAGTAACGTCTCGCAGAACTGGAATCAGGCTTAGATGGGTGCAGGAAATCTGAAATCGAGTCTATCCCCCGTTTTGCAGAAGTGCGATGAATGGCTGTCGCTGCTTTACCGGACCGGCAAGAGCGGAATCATGGTGAGACGGTGCATCGGGATCGATGTCGGCCGCTCGCACCTGCGGGCGGTGCAGATGTCGCGAACGCCGGAAGGGTTCCTTCTGGAGAAGACGTTCGGCATGCCCGCACGCCGGAGCACCGACTCGCTGGCGGAGATCCTCCGGTCCCTGGCCAGTGAGCACGGGTTCGACCGGCATGCCGATGTCGCGATCTCCATGCCCGCCCACGCCGTCTCGTTTGCGGAGATAGAGACGGACGAGGCCGGGTGGAAGGCCGTGCAGGCAGGCGACACCCTGGTGCTGCGCGATGATCTGCCGATCCCCGCTGAGGACGCCATCATTCAGATCTGCTCCGCCCGACCGCTGCCGAGCGGCAAGTACTCGGTCCTGGTGGCGGCCACCACGAGCGAGCTGCTTGGAGAGCAACTGCTGTTGTTCGATGAGGACAAGACCGGGCCGGTCGCGGCCGACGCGCCGGTCATGGCCATCCATGCCTGCATCGCCCTGAATCATCCCGAGTCAACCGTCGGCACCGCACTGCTGTTGTCCGTCGATGAGTCGATCCTGACTCTGGCGGTGACCCACGACGCGAATATCCTCATCGTGCGGAACATCCCGGTGCCCTGTGATCAGGAGACCCAGGCGCCGGTGGAACAGGTCATTGAGATCGTCCAGCGGGAGGTCGAGATCACCTGGCGCAAGTTGTTCGACGCCGACCCCGACAAGGACTTGTGTGTCTTCCTGGTTTCGGCGCCCAAGGCGGCGGAACCGCTCGCGACAGCCCTTCAGGCGAAGCTGGCGTGCCGGGTCGTGATCGCGGATCCGTACGTCCGCGTGAGACGCGCTGATGGGCAGACAGAGATCGACTTTCCGCTGTGTCTTGCAGAGGGCCTTGCCCTGCGAGCGTTGACCGCCGAGCAGGAGGACCGCAGCAACTTCCTCGCGGCCTACAACACGCGGATGCGGCCGCATCGCGCGATCCGGAAGGAGTTGATCGCCTGTGCCGCATTGGTTGCCGCAATCGCCGTCCTCTGGTTTGTCGGGCTCTTCGTGCAACTGTCCGCTCTGGAGTCCGAATACGCCAAGTTGAGAGAGCAGATCGACACCGTCTTCCATCAGGCTCTGCCGCAGGAGAAGAACGTGGTCAATCCGCTGGTGCAGCTCCAGCAGAAGCTCGACGACTTCCAGAAGGACTCGGCGTTGTTCTCCTCGTTCAAGCCGGGACGGTCCTCTCCGTTGGCGATCATGCACATGCTGACCATTCACACCCCCACCCAGGGCAACCCGCGACTCGACGATCTCCTGATCACGCCGGACGCCGTCCAGGCCATGGGGACGTGCGACTCGTTCGCCGTGCTTACGGAGTGGCAGCAATTGCTCAAGCAGATACCCAGTTTCGACACTGTTAAAGTTCAAGATCAAAAGAGAGATGCCAGGACCGGACAGGTGCATTTCACTCTGTCGATGTCGTCGGCAAAGGCGGGGCAATAAATGGTGCGTCTAACAACAAGAGAGCGGCTGCTGGCAGGCGGTCTGATCGCCGCGGTCGGCGTCTGGCTGCTGTACGCCGTGGCGATCAAGCCAACGTGCCAGCGGATTCGCACGCTCGAGCGAGTCATTCCGGAGAAGCAGACCGAACTGCACACGTTGCAGGCCAAGAGCATCGAGTACGTCGCTCTCCGCAAGGACTTTGACGATTTCCGCGCCGGAGCCGGCACCCAGGACCCGAATTTCCAGCTCCTGCCCTACCTGGAGAAGCTCATCAAGAAACACAGGCTCGATAAGAACATTGCCGCCGACATGGCGCCGCACACCGTGGAGGTCGAGCCGGGCTACTCTGAAACCGTGGTGAAGATCGACTTGCAGGGCATCTCCCTGAAGCAGCTCGTCGATCTGCTCAAGGAGATCGAAGTCTCCGAGGCCTGCGCGCAGATCGGAAGTCTGCACATCCACCGGGATCCGGAGGTGGAGACGCTGTTGGACTCGACGGTGGAGATTCACAGTCCGCAGTCCGGTCAGAACGGCCTGGCCGCGAATCTCAACGAACGCCGCTGAGCCGTCCCCTCCCGCGACCGGTCCATACCCCATACCCGCGGTCTTTCTGCCCGCAAGTGCCTGCCTCCGGTGCCATTTCCCACCCGCCGGGAACACCCCAAAAATGTCGAAAAATTTTTGCACAAAGGGTCTTGCTTTTCGTAAAGTCGCGCATACGATGATGCCGGCATTCGTCAGCAGGTTCGATGTGGGCCTGTTCGAATTGGGAACGATTCTGGAACGTCTTTTAGAGGTATGAAACGAATGTGTAATTCATGCGGATGCACACCCTGTAGCGAGTGCGGCGCGCCCATCGAGGACGGCGTCTGCTCCGGCTGCGGTGAGAAACCGGGCAACTGCACCTGCGAACTGGTCGACGAAGAACTCGACTATGAAGAGGAGCTGGAGGACGAGGACGAAGACGAAGACGAGGATGAAGACGAGGATGAAGATGTCGACGACGACGAAGACGAGGATGAAGATTTTGATGAAGACGAGGATGAGGACGAGGACGAAGGCAAGGATTGGTGATATTGCGTCGTGGTCTTCTCCCTTCGATGCCGCGGAGATCTTCGCGTAGGCAGTGACACAAATGAATTCATTGCCACGGCGCCGGCTGCTTCCGTGCATGTAGAAGTCACGACGGTGACCCCTTCACGGCAGGGAATCGCGGTCCCCTCAGGCCGCCGGCGACGGCAAAAACGGTAATCCAACGATCAGACAAAAAGGGGCCCCGTTTTACGTCTTAGACGGGGCCCCTGAATTGCGCTTCTTCATCTGTTGTCAGCAGGGTCGAACGTTCGTCGCTTCCATGCCTTTTCGACCCGGTGCCGGGGTGTATTCGACGGCCTGGCCGTCCTGAAGAGACTTGAACCCCTCGCCGGCGATATTCGAATGATGGACAAACAGGTCCTCACCACCGTCATCCGGGGTGATGAAGCCAAAACCCTTTTTCCCATTGAACCACTTGACCGTACCTTTTGCCACCTTGACTTCTCCTTAGACCCACGCGGCCTACAAACAATGTTCCCTCGGTTTCTCATCAGGGGTATGCTTCGAGGGAGGAAAGTATACTCCTTGACATAGTCGGATATTGTACCCGCTGGCGGGCATCGCGTCAACTGTTGTTTTTGCCGGCGCCGGCGTTTGCCGCCGGCAGATGGCGTCACATGCACTCCAGAACCCGGTGCCCGGCCGGATCGCGCGGGCCGCAGACAGTCCTGCCCGAGGCCCCGGATATCCGCTCGTGAAGACCGCCGATTTCAGTACAGGCGCCAGGGTCGGCAACTGCAGTTGTAACCCGGCTCGTGCGCGTGCCCTGTGCGGCGGTGCAGTTCGCTTGGGCGAGTTGGACGAGAACGCAGCGCTCGCACCCTGCGGTACGAGGGTCCTACGCCTTGGTCTTGAAGCAGTCGCCCCTCCAGCAGCACTGCGTCCAGGGACAGTTGCCGTTGGACCGGCCGTAACACGGCGTGCAGTGTTCGGCCACCTGAATCGCGTGAATCAACTCGGTTCTCTTCAGTTTGCCGGCGTTGATCCCCAGGGTGCTGGCCTTTGCCTTGACATCCGGCATCGACATCGGCTTCGGTGCTACGCTTATCAAAGTCATCTGTATTCTCCTTCTATCGCGGGACCCGGCCACTCTCCAGGGGTCCCCTGTCTTGACTTGTGTGAATCTCTGCATTCAGATATGGCAATTCGCAAGAGACTTCTCCCGTGCGACGCTTCGCCGTTATATCGGCATGGCTCATCTATATAATCGGCCAACCGCTTCGGAATTCACCAGTCGCTTTGTGAAAAAGCCCGTATTTTGCGCGAGGCTCTGGTTTCGGCAAGAATATTTTTGCGATTTTTGCAGTTTTTTTCGGGCCTGGTTTCCGTGCCTGTCCAAGCGATTCTGGGCGATCGCGACCGTCCCCTTGGGCCGACAGCGCAGCCCGTTTTTCAGTTGATGCCGACACCCCCGTGTGGTAGTAGCTTCGAGGAGAATTTGACAGGAGACACGTATGCGATTACGAGCGATTCGCAAGGTCGCGATGGATGGATTCGGGCTGTCATGGGGTCTTGCCTCAGCGGTCTTCATCCTGGGCGGCCTTGTCTGCCCTGCCGCCCGCGGTCAGGACTTTGTGCCCTTTGTAATTCCCGCACGAATCAGTCCGGAACAGGCGATCTGGATGACGGGTCCGGCGCCGATCAGGACGGACTCAGACCGATTGGCGGCGGCCGAGCACTTCTATCAGGCCAGCACCGCCGTGCGCATCTGGGGCGTCAACCTGACCTTCGGGGCGAACTTCCCCACGCACGAGGATGCACCCTATGTCGCGCAGCGACTGGCGGCGGCGGGCGTCAACTCCGTGCGATGTCACCACCTGGACACCTCCCGCTGGCCGAGCGGCATCTGGAATGCCGCCGACGGAAAGACGATCGAGCCCCAGGCCCTGGACAGGCTCGACTACTTCATCAACGAGCTGGCCAAGCGCGGCATCTGGGTGAACCTCAACCTGCACGTCGGACGCGAGCACAGCAAGTACCTGGGCCTGCCTCAAACCAACCGGGAGTACGACAAGATCTCCGGGATCTTCACGCCCGCCCTGATCAACGCGCAGAAGCAGTACGCCCGTGACCTGCTGACTCACGTCAATCCATATCGCGGGGTGCGATATGCCGACGACCCGGCCGTCGCGTTCGTCGAGATCACCAACGAGGACAGCTTCTTCATGTGGGGCGCCGACGAGACTTTGCAGACGCTGCCCCCCTACTACGGCCAGATTCTCCGGGCCAGGTTCGACGACTGGCTCAAGCAGCGGTACGGCTCCGATGAATCGCTCCGGGCCGCATGGAGCGAGGGCGCCCAGCCACTGGGCCGGAACATGGTCCAGAACGGCACGTTCGCACAATGGAGCCCGGGCATGCCGAAACAATGGAACATCGAGCAGCACGAGGGCTGCCAGGCCTCGCTCTCGCAGCCGCGAACCTTACGAAGCGACGCCGTGCAGGTGAAAATCGACAAGGCCGATACCACCGAGTGGCACCTGCAGTTCAACCAGGGCGGCCTGCCGCTCACTGAAGGACAATACTATACGCTGTCCTTCGAGGCATCGGGCCAGCAGCCTCGCAAGATCACGGCTTATGTCGGCCAGGCCCACGACCCGTGGAGCAACCTCGGCCTGAGCCGGCAGGTGGACCTCGCCACGGAATGGACGAAGTTCAGCTTCGGATTCGTCGCCACCGCTACCGATAACAACGCGAGAATCAGCTTCTCGTTCAGCGGCGATGCGACGACCTTCTATCTCTCGCGCGTCGAGCTTCGACCCGGTGGGCAGACCGTCCTGGCCGAGGGCGAATCTCTCGCGGCGGGCAACATCGGCCTGTACCAGACGAGCGAAAGCCGACCGCGCATCCTGGACCGCATGATCTTCCTGGCACAGACGGAGAAGGCGTACTTCGATGACATGCGGTCGTACATCCGCAACGATCTCGGCTGCGGTGCTCTCGTCACCGGCACGATCGTCTTCGGCCCGCTCGGCCTGTACGCACAGAGCGATATGGATTACGTTGACAGCCACGCCTACTGGCAGCACCCGACGTTCCCCGGCCGGCCGTGGGATCCGGCCAACTGGCTCATCGAGCAAAGGCCGATGACCGATCATCCGGACCAGGCCACTGTGTTCGAGATCGCCGCCGAGCGGCTGTTCGGCAAACCCTTCACGCTCAGCGAATACAACCACCCCGCCCCGCTTGATGCGCAGGCGGAATGCGTGCCCATAATCGCGTCGTTCGCCGCCGCACAGGATTGGGACGGAATCTGGCTCTTCGACTACTCAGGCTCGACGAACGCCTGGAGCCGGCAGACCATGAGCGGCTTCTTCGACATCGACACGAATCCCGCCAAGTGGGGCTTCATGCGAGCCGGCGCCGCCATATTCCGCCAGTCGGGCGTTGCCCAGTTGAACAGCTTCAACTTCGTCAGCCTGGCCGACAGCAACAATCTGATGCCTCAATTGGCCTCGCTGCATCTCAAGCACGGCACGAGTATGCTGGGCGCGGTCGGCCTGTCGCGGGACGCCATGCTGAAAGGCCGGCACGTTGCGGCCCTGAATGGACGCAATGGACATCGTGACATCGCCGGGCCGGGCACGAGCATCGCCTGGACCGTGGAAAACGGCAACGGCCTGTACGCCGTGCAAAGTTGGGGCGGATCGGTCTATGTAGGCCACGCGGAGCGATTCGCGCAGGCAAGCAACGGCAGGATCACGATTGCCTCGCCACAATTCGTCGCTTTGACGATGACCGGCCTGGACGATGAGCCTTCGGTCCCCCTGGAAGGACACGCAAGAATCCTCCTGACAGTCTGCGGGCGCTGCGAAAACGTCGGCATGCAGTTCTCCGCGGACCGGCGCACGGTCGGCCGCAACTGGGGGACCGCCCCCGTGCAGATCGAGGCGGTTCGCGGCAGCGTCGTCCTGCCCCAGGGCCAGTGGATATGCCACGCCCTGGCCCCCGACGGCTCGCCGAAAGCCCTCGTCCCCATCACCTACGATGGCGGCCGGGGCCTATTGACGCTCTCGCCCGAATATGGAACGATGTGGTACCTGCTCGAGCAGAACAGGCGGTAAAGAGACGTTGTGGCGCGAAGGGTTCGCTCTTTGGGAGATAGGCCAATGAAACGTGTTTCTTTCAGGACCATGGGCATCGCGATTGTGTTCCTCCTCACGGGAACCTGCATCGCGGCCGACGCGCAAGGCGGCGAGCCGAAGGTCCTCTTCGATTTCCAGCCGGGCTTCGACATCAGTGCCGTAACGACCAGCGATGCGAAAGCGACGCTCACTGATGCCGGGGCGCTGCGGGTCGAGACGGGGCACAAGGTTCAATGGCCCGGCGTGGTCCTCAAGGCGCCGCAGGGCAAGTGGGACCTGTCGCGGTTCGAGTGCATCTCGCTCGATGTCGCGAACCGCGGTGCAAACAAGGCGACCATCAATTGCCGGGTGGACAATCCGGGGGCGGACGGGACCAATCATTGCGTGACGGACAGTGTCTCGGTGGACCCCGGGGCCTCGCAGACGCTGACGGTTCGCATCTTCCCGGTACCGTGGAAACTGGATAAGCCTCTGGAGCTTGTCGGGATGCGCGGCTACCCTGTCCACGAGGGCAAAATCGATACGGCCAACGTCGTCCAGTTGGTCATCTTCGTAAACGGCCCAAAAGAAGATTGCGCCTTCGAGATCGACAACATCCGCGCCGGCGGCGCCGTGCGAGTGCTGGACGCGTCGAGCTTCCTGCCGTTCATCGACGAGCTCGGCCAGTACAGCCACCAGGACTGGCCGGGCAAGACCCATTCCGTGCAGGAGCTGACCGCCAGCATCAAGACGGAAGAGCAGGACCTGCAAGCGCATGCGCGGCCGCAGGACTGGGACAAGTACGGCGGCTGGGCGGCCGGACCGAAGCTCAAATCCACAGGCTTCTTCCGCGTCGAGAAGTACCGGGGTAAGTGGTGGCTCGTAGACCCGACGGGCCGGCTGTTCTGGTCGCACGGCATCGACTGCGTCCGCGCCTCCGACTCCACGCCGATCACCGGGCGCGAGCGATATTTCCGCGAGCTGCCCGCCGAGGACTCGCCGTTCGGTAAATTCTACGGCAAGGCCAACTGGGCCCCGGTCGGCTATTACAAGGACCATTCGCCCTACCGAACGTACAATTTCAGCCGGGCCAACCTCCTCCGCAAGTACGGCGAGGAGTTCGAGCAGGTCTTCGCCGATGTCACGCACCGCCGCTTTCAGAGCTGGGCCGTCAACACGATCGGCAACTGGTCCGACGACCAGATCTACCTGACGCACTTGACGCCGTACGTCGCGACGATCGGCTTTGACGCCAGAAAGCTCGAAGGCTCGGAAGGCTACTGGGGCAAATTCTACGACGTATTCGACCCGAGCTTCGAGGAGAAGCTACGCGAGCGCCTGGCCGGTGAGAAAGGCCGGACCGCCGACGATCCGTGGTGCATCGGGTACTTCGTGCACAACGAGCTGGCCTGGGGCGATGACCTTTCGCTGGCGGTCGCCGCGCTCGTTTCGCCGCCTGACCAGCCCGCCAAGAAGGCCTTCATCGCCGACTTGCAGGCAAAGTACCAGACTATCGAAGAGCTCAACAGCGTCTGGGGAACGAATCACGAGTCGTGGGACGCCCTGCTACAGAGCCGGCAGGCCCCGGCCAAAGACAAGGCCCGCGACGACCTGGAGGCGTTCTACACGAGGACGGCGGAGGCCTACTTCAGCACGGTCCGCAGGGAATTGAAGAAGGCCGCGCCGAACCAGCTCTACCTGGGCTGCCGCTTCGCGTGGGTCAACGACCGGGCCGCACGCGCCGCCATCAAGTTCTGCGACGTCGTCAGCTACAACCGGTACGATTACAGCGTGGAGAACCTGAAACTTCCGGACGGGGCCGACGTGCCCGCGATCATCGGCGAGTTCCACTTCGGCGCGCTGGACCGCGGCATGTTCCATACGGGCCTGCGCCGCACCGACAGCCAGCAGGACCGGGCCGACAAGTACCGCGACTACGTGCGCGGCGCCCTGCGAAACCGCTGCATCGTCGGGACGCACTGGTTTCAGTATGTGGACCAGCCGACGACCGGCCGGGGCGATGGCGAGGACTACCAGATCGGCTTTATCGATATCTGCGACCGGCCCTACCCTGAGATCGTCCAGGCCGCCCGCGACATCGGCCGCGCCATGTACGACTACCGCAGCGAGAACTGATCCAACACGTGAGCTGGCGAGAACGGCATGAAACGCACGATGTGGAAATCGCGGCCGCATGATTAGCCTGTCTCTATCCCAGGATCGCCATAAATATATCTCCTCCTCTTACCGTGCGCCATACGAAAATGCCGCGTTTCGCATTCATTCTGTAAAGAATTCTCTGGCGGAAGACCGATAAGAGTTGACAGGTCTATCCGAAGGCACTACAATAGCGGCCAAGATTCGGATGATGAGAGCGTTCTCGTGAGGAAGAATCCGTAGCGGCCAATGGCCGAACCAGGATGTTCTTGGGCCATGGGTTTGTCCCATGGCCAAGGCCACGGTTGGCGTGCAACTTGATGTGAGGCCTTTGTGGAGCGAGTGCTCCGGGCTCAATCTGTGTATCTGCAAACGACAGCTCGTCGGGGAGGAAACAACATGGCAAAGACAAGGTGGAAGACAGGAGTATCTGTACTAATTGTGTTGCTGGTGGCCGGAATCCCGTGTGCACGGGCCGGACTCGCCACCTACGTGGCGGAAGCATCCTCGTCAGTCAACAACTCCAATGCCCTACTTGCTGTGGATGAGGGCCAGTCCGCCGAGATACTGCCGGGAGGCTGCCTGGTTGTCCAGCTTCCAGACGATGGTGTCCCGGTGACATACGCGCTCGAGTCGCCACCCGCCCTTATCCGAATCCACCTGCAAGGAGACGCGAATGGACAAGACACTTGGCTTTCACTGATTGACCAGTTGAACGACGCCATTGGGTGGTCGGGATTTACTCAGGCTCACATGGATTCGACTCATCCGGCCTATGACACTGCAGCGTCGGTTGATGGGAAGAAGCCTGGGTGGGTCTTCATTGCCAACGACAGAATCGATTTCGGTGTGTACTGGTTTTGGACACCGCTGAACCTAGAGACCTACAGACCTTGGTGGTCAAGTGTCAAGTATCTCAAGATTGAGAACAGAAGTAATTATGGCGGTCCTGGCTACAGCATATTCATAGATGCAATCGAAGTCCCTCCGCCTCCAGTTGCTGTGGATGACGCAGCTTGGACCGAAGTCAACTCGTTCGTAAAAATTAACGTCCTCGCCAACGATTCGGGCATCGGGATCAGTGTAAACGGTGTGGGCCCGGCCGGGAACGGGACCGTCGCAATCTCATCTGACAAGAAGACTGTGACCTACACGCCGAACCCGTTTTCCGCTGGGGCGGACTCTTTTACCTACACGATAGTTGACTCACAGGACCCTCCCGGAACGGCATCGGCCACGGTGACTATCTCGATGCCTGCGACAATTGCGATCGATATCAAGCCCGGCAGTTATCCGAACACCATTAACCTCGGATCTAACGGACTGGTTCCGGTGGCGATCCTGTCCAGTGATACCCTCGATGCGACGGCCATAAGCCCCCAGACCGTCTTTCTTGCGGGCGCTGGGGTTGCCGTGAGGGGCAAAGGAAATAACACGCTTGCCACTAACGAGGACGTGAATGGCGATGGGCGCCTCGACTTGGTGTTGAAGATGGAGACTCAGAACCTCGAGCCAGGCACGTTCCAGGATGGTCAGGCAATCCTCAAAGTATTCAGTCCATCCGATGCGACTAGCCTAATCTACGAAGGGTGGGATCAGATCACGATTGTCCCGCCCAATTAATACGCCTCATCGTAGCTTGTGCCGCAGTCAACGGAAGTTCGACTGGTCATAGAGTTGTACAATCTCAGCGAGGGCTGTGAGCACGACCCACAGCCCTCGCGATTTTCTAAGCTCGTGTGGCTGCCCCGACCCGACCTTGGCTTACGTTACTAACTGACGCGCCATAAGCCAACTCCGAACTGCCTTTCCTCTTTCTGGACTCCCCGGTTTCAGGACAATTGCGGACTTGTGTGGGTGTCCCCTCAGACGCGCAGAGTATATGTGGACCAACTGGCGCCTCTCGGCGTGAGGAGAAGGGAAAAGACATTCCGTGACGCGGTTGGTCAAGGATTATCGGCCCGCCCCTCCGAATTTCTTTACTGAAAATGCATTTCTTTTGGACCCTTCGTTTCGGCCTAGTCGTTTTGGCTCCTCGCCGGCTGTTTGTTACATTTTCAGTAGGAGGTCCAGGCAAAATGCGTGACATGGCCTGGAGTTTGGCTGGCAGCACGACTGTGACGGGAACACGCATCTCAAGGGCATTGCTGAGGCAGGAACTGTGAAAGCAAAGGCATTTACACTGGTCGAGCTGATGATCGTGGTGTCGATCCTGGGCATCCTGGCGGCCATCGTGGTCCCCATGCACGCCGATCAGACGCTCCTGGCCAAGGAATCGGCGATCAAGAGCAACCTGAACATCATGCGGACTCAGATCGAGCTGTACAAGCTGCGTCACCGCAGCATGCCTCCGGGTTATGTCAGTGGGGCGCCCGCCGATGCCGCAACGATACAACTGCAGTTCACGGCGACCTCGACGGAGACGGGCGAGGTTTCGGCAAACACGGCCGCTGCATCGCCCTACCTGTACGGCCCGTACCTCAGGAGAATCCCGGAGAACCCGTTCAACCGCCTGTCAAGCGTCGCCTGCACGACGGATTTTGCCACGGCCGCCAACGGCGCCTCCGGCTGGCTCTACAAGAGGGAAACCGGCGAGGTCCGGCTGAACTGGACCGGCGCGGACAAGCAGCACGTGAACTACTGGGAATACTGAGCGATCACCCTCTGGCCGCACGGTATTTCTTGACGAAGCCGACGGGCTTGTAGCTCTCCTTCGCCTGGCGCAGGCCCGGATCGCCCAAATCCTGCTCCCGATTGACCAACTCATACTTCTCGGGCAGCGTCGCGACGAACGCCTGATTGATGTACTGGTAGATGCCCTTGTACTGGTCCCTGGCGACGGCCTTCTCGAAATGCGTGACCCACATGCGGCCCTGGGCCAGTTCCTCGCCGAGAGAATATGCGGCGGGCTCGTCGTTCACGTAGAAGACGCTGCCGCAGAGTTGCAATGACTCCATGCTCTCCAGAGCCTCCCGCGCCGCCGCGTAATCCCCGGGCGACTCCTGCTGCTGCCTCCAGGCTTCGAGGATCGCCAGGGCGTCGCCGACCCGCCCGGCAAGAAGCGGCTCGATCACACACCTGTTATTCCGCAGGAATTGATTGACAAGGTTCTTTTTCTTGTGGAGCTTGCGGCCGGAGAGGCTGGCCATCTCTTCCCGCGGGTACAGGTAGTCGAAATTATCCCGATCCTCCCAGACGCGGTACCCCATCCCGGAAAGTCGCTCGGCCTGGGAAGCGGAGCTGCACTTGGTCATACCGAATCGGTCAAAGAGCTCGGCCAGCAAGTCCCTGGGAGGCAAGCCGAACGGCAGGATAAAAAACGGCCCGGCATCCTCGCCCGAGATCGCCACACGATCCTCAGCAAGCTGCGCCACCTTGTAGCGGTGGACGCGGCGAAACAGGTAAATATCGGCGAAGGTAAGCTCCGACATTCCCTCCGGCAGCGCCGCAAACTGCGGATGTAGTGCGGGCCGCTGCTCCAGAGCGATCTCCGAGAACGCCGGATACTGCGCTATCGGCATACTCAAGCTCTCCTTTGCATACTGCGATCTCCATCGTGACCGACTCCATGATGACAAATCCGGCCCGGATACACAACCAGGCGGGCCGAGGATTCAGGGAAATCCCGAAGCGATCTTCTTCAGCCGCGAGGGCCCAATCTTTAGTTGTGCAAAGGCCGAGCTTTTGTTGACCGCGATGGCCGGCCCACCTATAATAAGCCCATTCTTTTCAAGGAGTTGCAGATGGATTTTGAGCAGAGCAGCAATCAGCCGCCGTCATCGATCCCCGGCCCGGGGCAGCCGAGTCCGCAAGAGCCATTCGGCAAACCACCCTACCCGCCGCCGTACCCAGTGTACCCGCCGCCGCGGAGATTCAGCGGCTGGCGCATCCTCTGGGGCATCCTCTTCGGTCTGTCCGTGCTGGCGAACATCGGCATGTTCATCGTCCTGCTCGTCCTCGTCGCCTTCTTTGCCGTCGGCCAGGGCAGAACCTACCAGGAGACTGTTGTCCGCGACGGCCCGGTGGACAGCAAGATCGTGATGGTCAACCTCCAGGGAATCATGTACGGCGACCAGGCGGAGAACGTCTACCGTCAGCTCAAGGCCGCCGGCGACGACCGGAGCGTCAAAGCCCTGATCCTGCGAGTGAACTCGCCGGGCGGCACGATCTCCGCCAGCGACGATGTCTATCAGCAGATCCGCAAGTACCGCTCGGAGAAAGGCAAGCCGGTGGTAGCCTTCATGCAGAGTGTTGCCGCTTCGGGCGGCTACTATGCCTCCGCTGCCTGCGACGAGATCGTGGCCGAGCCCACCGCCATTACCGGCTCCATCGGCGTGCTTATGACCCATTTTGTCTTCGCGGAGCTGCTCGAAAACAAGCTGGGCATTCTGCCGGTCTTCCTGACGATGGGAGAGAAGAAAGATTGGCCCAGCTCCTTCCGGGCCCCCAGCGACCAGGAGTTGCAGTACGTCCGTGACCGTCTGCTGACACCCGCCTATGAACGATTTGTCTCGGTGGTCGCGGAAGGTCGTCAGAAGGTCCTGTCCGCCGACCAGGCCCGCAAGCTGGCCGACGGCAGCATCTACGTGGCGCCGCAGGCCAAAGACGTTGGGCTGATCGATAAGGTCGGATACCTTGACGACGCCATTGCCGATGCCAAGGCCCTGGCGGGAATCCAAAGGGCCCGGGTCGTCGAGTATCGCCGGCCGTTCTCCTGGTTCAGCATGCTCAACGCGAAGAAGAACGCCTCCGTGTTCACGCTGGACCGCAGCAAGTTGTATGAGTTCGGCACGCCCGAAATCCTCTATCTCTGGAACACAGGCGCCCACTAACACTCATGAAGGGACAATTCAGAGAGCAGACAAGGCGAGCCCGATAGAGAGTATGGTGTGGAGGTCAGGGTATGCAGGCTCGATATGACCGCTCGTTATGCACGGCGGCTCGGATTCTCACCGCAGTCGTTATCGGTGTGGCGGTCTTTGCCGGGTGCTCTTCCGTCGCGTCCAAAAACGCGCAGTCGCCGAAATTGGGTCTGATCGGTGCAACTGCGGACGGCAGGGGCTTCATCGACAGACACTCGCAGCAGCCCTTCATCCCGTTTGGCACAAATTATTACGACCCCAACACCGGCTGGGCGCCAAAAGTCTGGCAGCAGTTCGACCCGAACCGCGTGGCCGGCCACTTCGCAATCATGAAGAAGCTCGGCGTCAATTGTGCCCGCGTGTTCCTGGCGGCGGCCACTTTCCAGCCTGACGTCAACACGATCGACCCCAAGGCGCTGGCGAAGCTTGACGAACTGGTCAGAATCGCACGTGAGGCGCAGATCCGACTGATCCTGACCGGCCCCGACCATTGGGAAGGCTCTCCCGCGTACTGGAAGCCGGATCGGTTCTGCGGCCAAGAGGCGATGAAAGCTCTGGACAATTTCTGGACCGTCGTCGGCCGGCGCTATCGGGGCGAGCCTGCGATCTTCGCGTGGGACCTCTTGAATGAGCCCCAGATGCCGTGGTCGAACGAGACTTGGCCGCCGCGATGGAATGCGTGGCTGGAGGCGAAGTATCGAAACCGTGAGGGCCTCAAAGCCGCTTGGGCCGGCCAGCTCGGCGACCAGGAACAGATCGGCGACATCAGAATCCCTGAGAACAAAGCGGTACAGGGCAACCCCCGCCTGCTGGACTGGCAGTTATTCCGCGAGTCTCTGGCCGATGAATGGGTGCGACGGCAGGTGGAAGTGCTCCGCCGTGCCGACCCGACGCACTTGATCACCGTCGGCTACATTCAGTGGTCATATCCCGTCGTGCGGGGCGGCGATCCCGGCATTTACGCGGCCTTCAATCCGCACCGGCAGAAGCAGTGGCTCGATTTCATTTCCGTTCATTGCTACCCCCTGATGGGCGAGCCGTTCGGCTCAAGGGACAATTGGGAGAAGAACCTGGCCTACCTCCAGACCCTTCTGGCCTATTGCCACGTCGGCAAGCCGGTGGTCCTGGAGGAGTACGGCTGGTATGGCGGCGGCGCCCCACAAGACCACCCTTTCCTGCTGGAGGACCAGCAGGCCCGCTGGATCGGCGCCGAGATTGAGGCCTCGCGCCGGCTGGCCCAGGGCTGGCTGTCGTGGGCCTTTGCCGACACGCCCGATTCCCTGGACATGAGCCTCTACGGAGGATTGGTGAAGTCGGACATGGTCAACAAGATGTGGGGCCTGCGGTTTCAGGTCTACGCGTCCAACCTGGCCGCCCTGCCGCAACCTGAGCCGGAATTGCCCACTCTGGATTATGTGCTGTCATTGACGACGCCTGTGAATGATCTGGTGTCCATGTACGACAAGCAGGCTGAGACGGTGCAGGCAGCAATCCGTCAGGCCGGCCCCGTCCCGCCAATCGTCCCGCCAATCACCTCGCCGGTCCCAATGACTCAGTGATGAGCCTTAACTCACGAGCTCGCCGAGGAGCGTCAGCGGCGTGGCTTTGACGATGCGGACCTCTGCAAAACAGCCCGCCAGTGCGGCAGGCCCATGGAATACGACGATGCAGTCGGTTGACGTGCGACCCACCAGTTGCACGAAACTGTCCTGCGTTGAACCGTCAGTCATCGTGGATGGAAGGCCGATGCCAGCGGACTCGATTCCCGGCCCTTGGCTTTCACTCTCCAATCCGTCGCAAGTCCCCCGCCCATTCTGCACGGAGGCTGCGTTTACCTGGGCCTTCTTGCTGGGGCCTTCCACCAGGACCCTGACCCGCTGGCCCACAAACGCCTGGTTCAACTCCGCGCTGATCCGCTCCTGCACGGCGAGCAGCTCGACATTTCGCCACTGCTTGACCTCCGGCGGGACCGAATCCACCAGCCGCCGGTCGGCCGTCGTGCCCGGACGCGGGGAATACTTGAAGATAAAGCTGTTCTTATATCTCGCCTTTTTCGCCAGATCGACGGTGGCTTCGAAATCCCCGTCCGTCTCGCCCGGGAAGCCAACGATGAAGTCGCCTGCTACGGCGATGTCGGGCACGACCGCCCTGGCCCGGTCGATCAACTCCAGGTAATGTGCAGCCGTGTAACGCCGGTTCATCGCGGCGAGGATGCGGTCGGACCCGCTCTGTGCGGGCATGTGCAGATAATGGCAGATCTTCGCGGACCCGGCCATCGCCTGAAGGATCCGCTCGTAGAACTCGTCGGCGGGGTAGCTTGTGACGAACCGGACCCACTCGATCCCCGGCACGCGGGCCGTCGTCTCCAGCAGATCAGCCAGGCACCAGGTCCGGCCGCCCACGTCATATCTGTACGAGTTCACGGTCTGGCCCAGGAGCGTCACCTGCTTGACGCCGGCATCTGCCAGCTTCCTGACCTGTTCCAGGATTGCCTCGGGAGGCCGGCACGCCTCCGGACCGCGCACGTAGGGCACGACGCAATACGTGCAGAACCGGTTGCAGCCCCGCATCACGCGAACGAACGCCTGATGCGGAGTCTGCTCATCTGTAACGCCGTACACGGACTCAAATCGCTCCAGGTCACCGTCGCGAGGATTCTCCTGGCGGATTTTTTCGATCACAGCGAGCCGTTTCTCATCGCTGCGGGCAATCGCCTGCCTCAACATTTCGGCAATCTGCGGAATCTGTGCAGGCCCGCAGACGATATTGACGGCCTCGTGCTCCAGGAGCGTGCTGCCGAGCCGCTGCGCCATGCAGCCGATGACCCCCACAACCAAGTGCGGCCGGTGCTGCTTCAGGTGCTTGAGGTGCCCCAGATGCGAGAAAACCCGGTCCTCCGCGTGCTGCCGCACGGAGCACGTGTTGATCAGGACCGCATCCGCCTCCTTGACATCGTCCGTCAGGCGAAAACCGGCATCCTGAAGCGCTGAGGCAATCAGGGCCGTATCCAGCTTATTCATCTGGCAGCCGAAACTCTTGATATGGACGACACAATCTTTCATGTTTACTGTTCGCGTTCTACCATCTATAATGCGCCTCTGGTTGTTTTGGTTCGCCCGGCGAGGGAACCGGAGATACAGGATACACTTCAGGCGTCCGATCTCGAATAGTAAATGGTAAATCGGAAATAGTAAATCCTGGCGCATGGTAAAGTACCAGAAGAGAATCGAGCAGATTGCAGGGATCGCTCTCATCGGGGCGATCGTGCTCGGCTGTGGAGTCGTGCTGCGGCCGTTTCTCAGCGCCATTCTGTGGGCGGCCATCCTGTGTTTCGCCACCTGGCCTCTGCACGAATTGTTCCTTCGCTGGTCGCACGGGCGGCGGAACCTGACCGCCGGACTGATGACCGCCGTGCTCTCGCTGGTTCTCATCATCCCGTTTCTCGTGGTCGGCCTGACGTTCACCGACAGCGTTCGTTCAGGGATGGAATGGCTGGATGTGCAAAGAGAGGAGGGGTTTTCCCCGCCGCCGGCATGGGTCGAGCGCATTCCTCTGGTTGGCGACAGAATCAGCAGTTCCTGGTCGGACCTGGCGGCGGATCCCCAGCCGACCATCAGCCGTTGGAAGCCGCGGCTCCAGGCGGCCGGCCTGTGGCTGCTGCGACACAGCCTCGACCTCGCGCACGGCGTCTTCGAGCTTGTGCTCAGCGTGATGATCGCGTTCTTCTTCTACCGCGATGGTGCGGGCCTCGTAGTGCGTCTGCGCGAGGGAATCCAGAAGATCAGCGGCGACTATGCCCAGCACCTGATCTACGTCGTCAAGACGACCGTGCAAAGCGTAGTTTATGGCGTGATCGGCACCGCCTTGGCCCAGGGCATCATCTCAGGGATCGGATTCGCCGTTGCCGGCGTGCCGGTCCCCATGCTCCCTGCACTGTTCACATTCTTCCTGAGCTTCATTCCCTTCGGCCCGCCGATCGTCTGGATCGGTGCATCGCTGTGGCTCCTCGCAATGGGCCGAACCGGCTGGGCGATCTTCATGGCCGCTTACGGCCTGCTCGTCATCAGCAGCGTGGACAACGTGCTCAAACCCTACATTATCAGCCGGGGCTCTCGACTGCCCTTCGTCGTCATGTTCATCGGCGTGCTCGGCGGAGTCGCGGCGTTTGGCTTCATCGGAATCTTTCTCGGCCCGACGCTGCTGGCCGTCGGATTCAGCCTGGCCCAGGAGATTCTCGACCAGCGAAGACGCATCTCTCTGCCAGAGGCCCTGCTCCAGCCGAAGGAAGCTGAGCCGGGGAGCCCGCCCGTGGCAGCGGCGGCCGCTTCCGAAGCCCCTCAGGCAGACATCGATCCCTCGCCCCCGCCGGCCGAGTAGGCTGGAGAACCAGCCTTATCGACGGCGCCTCACGCCCGTCTTGATTACGTGCTGCGAGGCGAAAGTCTTCGCGAAGACGGACCAGATCGCGTCCGGATCGTCGGTGTGGATCAACTGCTCTCGGACTTCCGGCTGCAGCATCGTTCTGACGATCAGGGCCAGGATCTGCACCTGGGCATCGCTGTGCTCAGGGGCCAGGACCATAAAAATGAAGTGCGTGGGCTTGCCATCGGGCGAGTCCCAGTCCTCGATGTCGGTGGCGGACCTGCGGAGACAATCACCGGCCGGACCAGCCTTTGAAATCGCGCGTGGGGGATGGCGAGCCCTTCCTCAAGAGCCGTGCCCATCTCGTTCTCGCGGGCAAGCACCGCCGTGTAGACGTCGTCCCCAGCGGATCGATCATCATAACGCTACCCCGAACTCATCTGAGAGCCCGGGCGCTCCCTGTACGCAGATTCCACAGCGAGGTTCTGTGTGCCTGAGGCCCTGATGAGAACGAGGTGAGCCGCTAACCGCCGAAACAAGTGCCGACCGATCGCGCCACGGCAATCAAGGGATCGTTGGCAGGCACGGTTCGGGGGCCTCTGGCCACATCCTTCAGCGCGACATTCACGAGTTTGCCGCCGCGTATGCCCACCATATAGCCGAACTGCCCGCGCGTAACCAGGTCCATGGCACCGGCGCCGAGCATGGTCGCCAGGACCCGGTCGAATGGCGTCGGACTGCCGCCTCTTTGCAGGTGGCCCATCACAACTACGCGAGTCTCGATTCCGGTCAGCTTTTCGATCTGGTTGCCGAGCACGAACCCGATGCCGCCGAGCCGGACCGGTTCCGGGCTGCCTTCCACGACCTGCCGGACGACCACGTCGCCGCCTCTGGGCTTGGCCCCCTCGGCCACGACCATGATGCTGAATCGCTTTCCCTTCCTGGCCCTGTCCTGGATCTTGCCGATGATGGCATCGACGCTGTAGGGGATTTCAGGAATGAGGATGACGTCGCCGCCGCCGGCCACGCCCGAGTGCAGTGCGATCCATCCAGCGGTGCGGCCCATCACCTCGACGATCATGACGCGATGATGCGACTGGGCCGTCGTATGGACCCTGTCGATCCCTTCGGTGGCCACCGCGACCGCGGAGTCGAAGCCGAACGTGATGTCCGTCCCGCGCAGATCGTTATCGATCGTCTTGGGCACTCCAACCACCTGCACGCCGTCACGCTGCAACTGGTGCGCGATCGTCAGCGTGCCGTCGCCTCCGATGCAGACAAGGCACATGACGCGGAGCCTCTTGAGGTTGCGAATGGATTTCTGCGAGACGTCCCGCACTTCCAGATGATCGCCCTTCTTCACGGCGTACCCGTAGGGATTCGCCTTGTTGGACGTGCCCAGGATCGTTCCGCCGAGAGTCAGAATGCCCGAGACATCGTTGGGGCCGAGCGGGCGGAAACGGTTCTCGATCATGCCCTCGTAGCCGTCCTCCACGCCGATGACCTCCATGCCATGCTCAAACATGGCCTTCTTCGCCACAGCCCGTATCACCGCGTTCAAACCCGGGCAGTCGCCCCCGCCGGTCAGAATCGCGATCCGTTTCGTTGCCTTCATAATGGGTCTCCAAAGCACACCAGCATTGTCGCAGGGAGTATACGGCACGATGCAACAAAAGAAAAGGGAGCACGCAGGGCCGCTCAGGGCGAACGCAAAGTCGCCCAACATGGTGGGTGGCATCGTCAAGCGCAGAGGCTGTGTCACAATTCGAAAATCGGCAAGTCGATCCTCATTCTCAGGTCAGAATCAAGGGTGCGATGGACCAAAATGGGCCAAAACACCAATTGTGACACAGCCTGGCAGCTTGGCGATGGCGACTTTCCCGGGCGCAGGACCATCGCCAAGGCCTTCGGCCTTGACGATGCCACCCGGCTGACGCTTTCAATACATCCATTTTGGGGACTTTGCGATTGCCCTGCAGGGCCGCGGGCCAATTGTCACAACAGCGAACACCCACGATGCGATCTTAGATGGATTCGGATCTGGTCCTCATCCATAGTGTGTCATCCTGAACGGAGCGAAGCGAAGTGAAGGATCCGGCCCGTGCATATATTATGCTCGGAGGTCGCGATTCAATTGTCGCTGGAGGTCCTTGAGGCGATTGACCTCCTCGAAGCCGAGGCGGATGACGGGAAAGGCGGTCTTGTTGTGCATGAGCGGCTCATCCATATCGACCCAGCGTCGGCAGGCCTCACCGTCGGGCGTGCCGGGGATCGGGGAGAAGTCCGCCAGCATGCCGCGAATGCCAAGGCCGTGCACGAACCGCATGGATGCCTCCAGCTCCTGGATGTCACTGTCGGGGTGGCCGAGAATCTGATAGGCGGTGATATTCGCCGGGTCGGCGCCGGCCGCGAGCAGATACTCCACGCATTGTGCGAGTTCTTCCGAGAACACCTTGCCGCCGGTACACTGCTGCCACTGGCGCGACGCACTCTCGAAACCCAGGTAAAAGGTCTTGAAGCCCGCCGGGACCATCAGATTAGCCAAGTCAGCCGTCATGAAGCGGGCGTTGAGTGCGTTCGGCGTATGCAGGTTCACATGGATGCCCCGCCGGATCACCTCCTGCAGGAAAGGAATGAGGACCTTGTCCGCGTTGAACAGCAGCGCATCGTCGTAGAAGGCGACATTCTCCGCCCCGCGACTGACCAGAAGCTCCAATTCCGCAAGCACCCGCGCCAGTGGCCGCGGCCGAAAGCCTGCGTAGACCTTCGGCACCGAGCAATAGCTGCATCGGAACGGGCAGCCATCCGACAGCTTCAGGGCCCCCGCTCGCAGCGGCTCATAAACCTCCCACAGGGCAGGCTGGCCCGGATCGGGCGTCACCTCAAGCAACTGCCACAGGGGTTGCAGGTCTGAGCCAACGATCACGAGGTCGGCCCCTAAGCCCCGCGCGTGCTCCGTGCAGAGCGTCGCATAGTTGCCGCCAAGGACGATTCGCGCGCCCGGACAGGCACGCCGAATGTCTTCGATCACCTCCGCCACACCCGGATACCAGTATGTCATCACCGTTTGCACGAAGGCGCAGTCAAACGGACCGTGCCCGGCGAGATAATCCTCGAAGCGTACTCGGGGCCGGCCGAATCGTCGAAAGTACCGCGGAATATCCCTCAAAGGCGCAGGGCTCGGTATCCGCTCGAAGGGAAACGGTCCCCGGCCCCACTCGTCTGATTGCGGATTTGGGGTTGCGGATTGCGGATTGGATGGAGCCCTCGGCGCTAATCCGCAATCCGCAATCTCCAATCCGCAAGTCACCTGCAAGCGATCCAGGTAGTCGAAGAGGCAGAACTCTGCCTGCCCGCGCAACTGCCCGGCGACGGTCAGCATGCCGTACGGCTTGATCCAGAAATCGTATGCCGCAAAGTCGTGAATCGGCGGATTCACCAGCAGGATTCTATACTTCCTCGACAACCTTGAAGCCCATGAGATTGCTCAGGTTCTTCACGTTCTGCATGTGGTCGCCGTAGAAGACCGCGCGGTGCAGCAGAGTCATGACTCCGCCTTCCAGGACGCCGGCGCCCCAGTTGTGGAACATGCTGCGGGCGTCCGCCACCTTCGTCACGAACTGCGTCCGGCAGCCCAGGTCGTTGTGCGTCACGTCGATGATCTTGCCCGTGGAAATGAGCATCGTGTCGAGGTTGATGAACTTGGCGCAGGTCACGTCCTGGCCGACGCGGTTTTCCACTTCCAGCGCGACGCCCTGGTCGCTGTCGGTCTGCGTGCGGATGTTGAAGGGCAGGCGATTGCTCTTAGGCCCGTCCATCTTGGTCGATGACGTGCAGTGGAAGTGAATCAGGGCGTTCCTGGCCGTGTCGAACACCGGATCGCTGATGAATCCCGGGACATTGAACGCGTAGTCGAAGATGAGCATCGTCAGGGTCGAGTCCATGTCGCCCTCGCAAGCCCCGACCATGCCCAGGTCGTTGAGCTTGCTGAACGCCAGGCAGCCCTTAGCGGGCTTTCCCATGCACCCGGAGCTTGTGACGGCCTGCGCCCCCTTCTCGATCATCATCTTCTTGAGCGCCAGATAGTACCTCGCGGAGCTGATGATCTCATCCTTGGTCGGCTCGACGATCTTCTTCGCCTTGCTGAGCCAGTACTCCTCAGCCTCCTGCTGTGCGAGCTTGATATCGATCGCCGCATGCGCCGCGACCGTCTCGTCGATGCTGACCGGGATCATCTCGACGCCGAGCTTCGCCTTGACCTGCTCGGCCGAGCAGGCAGCGGTCGTGCCCTGCGGACCGTTGACAACCAGAATCTTCGTGCGGCGAAGATGCGGGCCGACTCGCATCAGGCCCGCCACGCGGTCGAGCTCGCCCCAGTCGCTCGAGGGCAGCAACAGGACCTTCTTGCCCTGCTTGTGCCACTTCGGGAAGTACATCCAGCCATGGCCGCTGAACGGCTGGGAGAAGACTGCTGTGGGTAGCCCGACGTTGATGATCTGATCCATGGCCTGTTCCGGCGCGTCGCCGCCGTGGCCGCAGAGATGGAACAGCAGCACGGCATCGGCGTCCTTGAGCTTGGGGAGGATCGCACTGGCCTCGACGGGCGGGACCAGGTCGCCGCCGATGAACTTGACATCGCCGAGCCTGGTCTCGACGCCCGCAAGGTATTGCTCGAACTTGTTGATTTCCTCCGTCGGCCGCGACAGGTAAATGCCGCCCGTCCGGCCCACATAGACTTTATAGATTTTCACCAGGGGCATCCGAGGCGGCCAGTCACCGGATTGTCCCGCCGTGGCCGCGGGGCCACCCACCATCGTACCGAGGACCATCGCGCCGGCGCCAGCCGCCCCGGCACCGAGGAATTCACGTCGATTCATCGTCGCAGCCATAGTGAAGGTCTCCATAAAGAGATGTCATTTGAACTCCGATGATTCTTGCCGATCACTCATCACCAAGGCCGTAGAATAAGGGCGGTATCGCCTCATTGTCAACGCCCAAATCTCTGCCCCGTCGATATCGGGTCCCGCCGGAGTTGACCCGACCGGCCGCGTTATGATAAGATAGATAAGGTTCGAGGGTCCTGCCCATATTTCTGCGGGTGCGCGACGCCGCCTGCGACAGGCCGTTGAAATGCCGGTGAGGAAAGACTGCACATGACGATACGCTTGGCGCCGATTCTGGCGATCCTTTTGCCGGTCCTGTTCTGGGCCGCCTCTGTTGAGGGCGACTGTCCCCTCGGCGATCTCAACGGCGACTGTCGAGTGAATAGCGAGGACCTGCTCATCCTCGGCCAACAATGGCTGATGCCGCCCGAAGCCACGGCCGACCTGGACGGCGACGGTGCTGTCAATCTGACCGATTTCAGTCTGATGGCCCGGAACTGGCAACATTCAGAGGTTTCGCTTTTCATCAATGAGGTTCTGGCGGCCAACGCAGGTTCCCTGAAAGACCCGCAAGGTGAGGCTGATGACTGGATCGAGTTATACAACGCCGGACCGCAGCCCATCGATTGCGCCGGGATGTACCTCACCGACGATGTGTCCAATCCCCTCAAGTGGCAGGTCCCCACGGGCCAACCGTCCTTGACGACTATTCCGGCCAACGGATACCTGATCATCTGGGCGGACGGCGACATCCAGGACCCGGGCCTGCACGCCGGTTTCAGCCTTGCCGCCGATGGCGATGAAGTGGCCTTATACGACAGGGACGGCGTGACGTTGATCGATTACGTCGCATTCGATCAGCAGCAGGCGGACATCTCGTACGGCCGCTCGGTCGACAGGCCCGATGAGTGGGAGCAGTTCGGGGCTCCAACGCCCGGGTCCCAGAACATCGCCGTCTATCAGGGCATCGTAGCCGAGCCCGTCTTCAGTCCCGAGCGCGGGTTCTATAATGGCGAGGTCGTCGTGACTCTCAGCACCCGAACGGAAGGGGCGACAATCTCTTATACGACGGACGGCGGCGAGCCCTACGTCAAGACCGGACGATTCCCCACCGGACGGATCTACCAGGGTCCTCTGCGGCTGAGCCAGACCACGTGCCTGCGCGCCAAGGCCATCAAGGAGGGCTGGAAGTCATCGGCGACGAAGACGAATACCTATCTTTTCGTGCGGGATGTCATTACGCGATCCCCGGACGGAGTGTCGCCCGGCATGGGCTGGCCTTCGGGCAGCGTCAACGGCCAAGTGATCGACTATGGCATGGACCCGGAGGTGCTGAGCGATCCGCGATACAAGGATCTGATCGACGACGCCCTGCTGGCGATCCCGTCCATCTCACTGGTGACACCGCCAGGCAACTTCTTCGATACCAAGACCGGTTTCTATGTCCACCCAAACAGCGAAGGCCGCGCATGGGAACGGCCGGTATCCGTCGAATTGCTCAACCCCGACGGCAGTGAAGGCTTCCAGATCGACGCCGGCATACGCATTCGCGGAGGCTACAGCCGGAGCACCAGTAATCCGAAACATGGGCTGAGGCTGTTCTTCCGCCCCGAGTACGGCCAGGCCAAGCTCAAGTTCCCCCTGTTCGGCGATGAAGGCGTGGATGAGTTCGAGAACGTCGATCTGCGATGTAGCCAGAACTACTCCTGGAGCTTCGAGGGCGACGGCCAGGAGTCGTTCGTCCGCGAAGTCTTCTCGCGCGATGTTCAGGGCGAAACGGGCCAGCCCTACACGCGAAGCCGATTCTACCACGTCTACATTGACGGCTACTATTGGGGCCTCTATCAGACACAGGAGCGGTCGGAAGCCTCCTACGCCGAGTCTTACCTCGGCGGCGACAACGACGACTACGACGTTGTCAAGGCCGACCGGACTGTCGGGCGAGCCATGCTCGCCACGGACGGCAACCTGGATGCGTACCGGCGCCTCTATGATGCCTTCATACAGGGTGTAGGCGACAACGACAGGTACCTCCGGCTCCAGGGACTGAATCCCGACGGAACGCCGAATCCCGCCTGCGAGCGGCTGCTCGATATCGACAACCTGATCGACTTCATGATCATCGAGTACTACACCGGCGACCGCGACGGCCCCGGCTCGCGCTTCGGCAACGTTCCAAACAACACTTATGGCATCTACAATCGGGCGCACCCCGACGGCTGGAAATGGTTCCACCACGACAACGAGCACACGCTGGGCACCAACCAAAGCGAGATCAATATGGTCACGCCCTTCACCACGGCCGGCGCACAGTGGCGATATTTCAACCCGCAGTGGCAGCACGAGCGGCTTGCCAACACGAATGCGGAGTACCGGATGCACTTTGCGGACCACGTGTATCGGTATTTCTTCAACGGCGGACTCCTCACGCCGGGGGTCTCCATCGCCCGAATCCGGCGACGGGCCGGGGAAATCGACATGGCCGTCATCGCGGAGTCCGCCCGCTGGGGCGATTCCAAAAGATCCAGGCCCTTCACGAAGCAGGATTGGCAGAATGAAATCAATCGGATCGTGAACAGTTATCTTCCGACGCGCACGGACGTTGTCCTGAGCCAGTTCAAATCCGTGGGCTGGTACCCGAGCGTCGATCCGCCGACATTCAGTCGCCAGGGTGGTCCGGTGCCGCAGGGCTTCTCCGTGCAGATCTCCAGCTCCGGCGGCACGATCTATTACACCCTCGACGGCTCCGATCCGCGCCTGCCCGGCGGCGTCCTGAACACCAGCCACGCGATACCCTATACAGGCTCGATCAAGCTGAATGCGAGCACGCACGTCAAGGCCAGGATTCTCAGCGGCAACGTCTGGAGCGCGTTGAATGAGGCGGTGTTTGCCGTCGGGCCGGTGGCCGAGAGCCTGCGGATCAGCGAGATCATGTACCATCCGGCCGACACCGGAAATCCGGATGATCCCAATACCGAGTTCATTGAGCTGACCAATATCGGCTCGGCCAAGATCAATCTGAACCTGGTGAAGTTCACCAACGGCGTGGATTTCACCTTCCCCAGCTTCGATCTGGTGCCGAATGCCTACTGCCTGGTGGTCAAGGATACGGCCGCATTTACGGCCAAATATGGCTCTGGGCTGCCTGTCGTGGGCCAGTATTCAGGCAGCCTGAACAATGCCGGCGAGCGGATCGAGCTGCTCGATGCGGCTGGGGCGGTGATTCACGATTTCCACTATGAAGACAACTGGTTCGATATCACGGATGGCCTGGGATTTTCTCTGACCGCTCGAAGCCCCAAGACCACGGACCCGAACAGCTACGGCAGTAGGGGTGCATGGCGGCCCAGCGCTCATGCAGGCGGCTCACCGGGTACTGACGACAGCGGACAAGTGCCCGTTCTTGGCTCGGTGGTCATCAATGAGCTGCTGGCCAACTCTCAGGGAAGCGGACCCGACTGGATCGAGCTATACAATACGACCGCCGCAGCAATCGACATTGGAGGCTGGTTCCTCAGTGATGATGCCAACGATCTGACCAAGTACAAGATCGCCGCCGGCACAAGTATCGCGGCCAGCGGGCACAAGGTGTTCTATGAGGATAAGCACTTCGGCAATAGCAGCGATCCAGGCTGCAAGAAGCCCTTTGCCCTCAGTCGCACTGGGGAGACGGTGTATCTCCACTCGGGTTCTGCGGGAGTGGTGACCGGCTACAGCGAGCAGGAGAAGTTCGATGCCTCTGAGGCGGGAGTTACTCTGGGCCGTTATCAAAAGAGCACAGGCACATACAACTTCGTGGCCCTGAGCAAAGCTACGCCGGGAGCCGCCAATGCCGCCCCACAGGTCGGGCCTGTCGTAATCAATGAGATCATGTACCACCCGGATGCTCCTGCCGATGCGGAGTACGTGGAGTTGGTCAATATCAGCTCTGAGCCTGTGATGCTGTACGATGCCGATAGAGAGCTTCCCTGGCGATTCACGGACGATCCGGAGAATCCGAGCATTGAGCTACTATTCCCGACGGACCCGCCCGTGACGCTTGCTGCCGGGGAGTATCTGCTGCTGGTCAAAGACGTGGCCATGTTCAGCTCGAAGTACACAGCCCCTGCGGGTGTGAAAGTCCTTGCCTGGGGCATAGGCAATCTGGCCGACGGCGGAGAAAAGATTGAGCTGAGCAAGCCTGCCGATCCGGATGGAAAAGACAATCCCACCTGGATTCGCGTGGACCGGGTGGTATACAGCGACGGCTCACATCCGGGAGATTTCCCAGAGGGCGTGGACCCGTGGCCGGTGCAGGCGAATGGTCAAGGCTCCTCTTTGAGCCGGACCGCCCCTGCTGTGTATGGCAACGATCCAGCGAATTGGCACGCGGCGACTCCATCTCCCGGCTCGGCAAATCCGTGACCGCCCGACGAAAGAAGCATTCTCTCGCATCTGCCTGACCCCGAGAGTCTTGACACAGTCTTCAGTAGCTGGTTTCCACCTCTGTTCGTAAGAATCCTGTCACATTTCCCCGCTGCCCGTTTCTATGATACAAGGAGGCAATAGAAACCGTGGAGATTGCACGATGTTTGGGAAATGGAGAAACAGAACGGCACAGACGCAAGACATTGCGTCGCTGCTGAAGGCGAGCCTCCAGGGCAGCACGCAGGCCTTCGAGATCATTGTCGAAAGGTATCAGTCGCTCGTCTGTGCCGTCACCTACAGCGGCACCGGCAGCGTGGAAAGGAGCGAGGAACTCGCCCAGGAGACCTTTCTGAGGGCGTGGAAGAGCCTGGACCAGCTTAAGGACTTGGCCAAGTTCCGCCCGTGGCTGTGCAGCATCGCGCGGAGCACGGTGCAGAACTGGTTCCGCAGCCGCAAGCAGGACGTGATCGGCAAGGCGGCGCCGCTGGACTGTGCAGTGGAGAAGGCTTCCGATGGCGTTGGACCGATGGAGGCAGCCATGATGAAAGAGCAGCAAGTCGTCGTCGCGCGGGCGATGGCCCGGATCCCCGAGTCGCTTCGAGAGCCGCTGATCCTGTTCTACCGGGAGCAGAAATCCGTGCGGGAAGTCGCTGAGCAACTGGGGCTGTCCGAGCAGGCTGCCCGGCAGCGAATCGCCCGGGGCAGAGGCCTGCTGCGGGAACAGGTCGCCGACATGGTGGAGACGACGATCGCGCGCACGAAGCCGGGCAAGGCCTTCACGACGGCTGTTATCGCCGCCGTCGCAGCTTCGACCATCAAGACCGCGACCACTGCCGCCGCAACGGCCGGCGTGACAGCAGCCGTGGGCAGTTCTCTCGGCGCCAAGGCAATCGTCTCAGGTCTGACGGCCAAGATGGCTGCACTGGCGGCGGGCGTGGTCATCGTCACCGGCGGCGTCATGGCCTACAAGCATTTGACCCAGACGGAGCAGCCATCAGTCATCGGTTCCCAGTCGTCAGTTGCAGATTCGACACGCCGTCGATCACAACTGCACACCAAAGAATCGCAGGCGAGTGCCGCAGTGCCGCAATCCGTCGCCTCCGTCGTGGATCAGGAATCCGTGGCCGGCGATCAGAACACCCAATTTGCTGCGCCGCCTGCGAAGCAGGACAGACCGAGAGCTGCTGCCACAGCCGCACAGGCACGGCCCTACGAGTTCTCGCCCAAAGGCGTGCTCAGCGGCGTGGTCACAGATGCCGAGACCGGCGAACCCGTGAGAGACGCCCTCGTTCGCGTCTCGATGAGCAGGATCTTCGACACCCGAACGGATGCCAACGGATTCTACTGGTTCGAGAAGGTCCACGAGGCCGGCAACTTCGACATCGCCATTGATTCCAAGGAGTACGCGGGCATCTCGGTGGGCGAGCGAAATCCAGTGGTCCACCTGAGCCAGGACCGCCAAGCCGTCAAGCACTTCCAGTTGCCTCGGGCCTGCATGGTGGACCTGTGGGTCGTGGACGCCAACGGTGTCGGCGTCAAAGGCGCGAAGGTGGTCGCCACGTCGCTGGCCGACAGCCGCAGCCGTCCCGTCAGCTATTTCGGCGACCTGCGGGAGACGGACCCGAACGGCTACATCCTCCTGGGCGGTTTCCCGCCGGCCGAGACGGATTACCTGATCGCCGCGTGGCATCAGGTGGAGACGCTCGTGAGTGCAGAGGGCGGAATCCACATCATGCGCACCGCGTATGACTGTGCCCCTGGAAAGGCCTCAGTCCGACTGACCGACCGGAACGTCGTCAAGCAGGTGCAAATCGTGCTCGAGCGGGGCCAGCAGGTGCATGGCTATGCGCAGTACGCCGATGGCGTGCCCGCTTCGGATATCAAGATCGTCGCGCGTCCGGCATGGTGGCATTGCAACTACGGCGTGCAGGGCGATCCCGTCAACACCGACGGGACTTTCGTCCTCAAGCACATCACGCCCGGCATGTACGATATTTGCGCCGAGATCACCCGGCCTGATTTCGCAGGAGGCACGACACACACGGTCGCGCAGGCCCAGCTCCCGCCGGCCGACAACGAGCCGTTGATCGTGCGCCTGCCGGAGAAGTCTCCCCAGTCCCTCGTGGCCATCAGCGGCCGGTTCGTGTTCGTGGGCGACAAGAGGCCTGACAATCTTCACATTACCGCCTACTCCCCCGCCGCCGAGCACTTCTCCTCAAATGTCGGGCACGAGCCCACCGGAGGAGCCAAAGACACCTTCCTGCTCGACCGCCTGGAACCTGGTACGTACCAACTGACTTTCTCCGCCAACGAGATGGAGGACAAGGTCGTGGAGAACGTCATCGCTCCCAGCTCGGACCTCGTCGTCGAACTGGTCCAGGCGGGCAAGCCGACCCTGAAAGGGACGGTGACCGACGCGAAGACTGGCGAGCCGGTTCGGAAATTCCGCGTCCGCGCCCGCAAGTTGCAGACCCTGCGCGGCGGCAACTACGTGCAGGAGGATCGATGGACCTACTTCGAGAATGAGCGCGGGGACTTCAGCGTTGAGACGGTCGGGCCAGGCATCTACCAGGTTCAGGCCGCCGCCGACGGATATGCGCCCGTGTGGAGCCAGGAGATCAGCACCGATAGCACGGACCCAATCGAGCTATCGCTCACATCCGGCGGCACGGTCGCCGGCAGGGTCATCGACGCGGCGGGCCGCCCAATCACAGGCGCCAAGGTCATCCCATTGTCCATCGCCGGCGGCATGATGTCCTCCACGAAGGACACATTCACCAGCGAGGATGGCGCCGTGGAAACGGTCAACGGCCAGTTCAAACTGCAGAACCTGCCCGCTGGCGACGAGACGCTCAAAGTCACACATCCGGATTACACGGCGAGCATCGTCGAGAACGTCAGGGTTGTCGAGGGCGCGGCGACAGAGCCCGTCGAGGTCGCGCTGCTCCAGGGGGGAACGGTCGAGGGCTACGTCTACAACGATAAAGGCATGCCGGTGGCGAACGAGGCTCTGCGATTCCAGGACAGCGCCGGCTACGGCGGCTCCGACGACGAGGAGGCCGGCCGGCTCGGCGCCGCGGTCACCGACAGCAACGGCTTCTACCGAGTCTTGCACCTGCCCGAGAAGCTCTGCTACGTCAAGCGCATGGACGAATGGAAGACGCTGGGCGTCGTGGCGCGTGTGGTCGTGCCGCGAAACGGCGAGGTCATCAGGCTGGACTTCGGAGGCGCGCCCGTCGTGAGCGGCTCGATCGTCATCGACGGCGTTCCGCTGGCCGCCACGCGAGTTCTCCTTGGTCCCGCCGACTCGCCGCACTTCGGGACGTTCAAGTGCTACGCCGTCACGGACGAGCACGGCGCCTTCGCATTCGCCGGTGCAGCTCCGGGTACCCACGGCGTCTACTACGAGCGGCCGCAGAAGCAAAACGATTGGCTCAAGGTCGTCAACGTCACGGTCAGGAATGCGGATATCGATCTTGGCGTCATTCCGGGCAACGCAACCAGGCTGTTCATTACGCTCAACACGTCCGGCGCCGATTCGGACTGGACGGTCAAACAGATTTACCTCACGCAGGGCAAGCGAATCTACGCGGCGCCAATGCGAACCGCGGACGCCCCGACAGAGAAGGACAAGCCCTGGAGCATCAGCAACGTCGAGCCGGGCCAATACACGCTGATGATGTACCAGGATTCGGTGCAGTGGCGAAAGGAGATCGAATTGGAGCCCGGCCGCAGCGAATGGCACATCTTGCTGGACGTCCCCAGGTTCAGCGCAAATCTCTCCGGCCGCATCATTGGCGACAAGGTCCAGAGCGCCGCACTATGGCGCGAGCACAAGGATGTGATCGCCGGAATCCTCCCAACCGGGGACGGAGTCTACGCCGTCGAGAATCTCCCTGCCGGCCACTACTTTGTCGGCGATGCCCTCAGCCTGCTCTACGACCTCGTGGCGATCGCCGAATTTACTCTCGCCGAAGGCGAGAACAAGATCCTCGATCTCGACCTGTCGGCCAGACCGAAGACTGCGGTCGCGACGGTGACGGTGCAGGTCGTGGACGAGACCGGCAGCCTGCGAGACGACGCTGAGGTCCGGCTCGCCGGGCCGCTCGGTGTGATCGAGCCCGCTCAATCCGCCTCCGCCGGCTACGTCTTCCTGACCGCGCCCGGCGACCAGGTGCTCCGTGTCGAAGCCCCGGGGTACAAGCCGGTCAGCAGGAACGTGACGATCAAAGACCCCGGCCCGCGTCCCTCGAGGTCGCAGACCATCACCGTCCGCCTGGACAAGAGATGAACACAACTGCAGCCAAATCCGAAATTCGAATGTCGAAATCCTAAACAAGCACGAAGGATGGAAATCCCAGATTCGAAACCGGCCCAAGCCGGCGCAACGTTTGGGGCCTTCGGATTTTGGATTTGTCTCGAATTTCGGATTTCGTGTTTCGGATTTCGAGATACAAACAGGGCTCTTGCAGCAGGATGCGCCGTCGTAGTAGGATGGCGCCTCGTTGGAGGCCCGGATCGGCCGGGTCGAGATTTCTTGCGTCCTGGTGCGTGCGCGTTCATGGTGCAACGAGACGAGGAACTGATCGAGCGGATCAACGAGGGGGATGCGGCGGCCTTCGAGATTCTCTATCTCCGCTACCGCGACTGGGTCTATCGCCTGGCATGGCGATTCACCGGCAATCCGGAGGACGCCCTCGATGTCCTGCAGGAGACGTTCACATACCTGCTCAAGAAGTTCCCTCCTCTTACTGCCGCAAAGCGGGTCGGGGCTCAGGCGGCGCTGCGATTTCAACTGACCGCCTCAATGACGACGTTCCTCTATCCGGCGGTCAAGCACCTGTCGTTCAATCTCCGCCGCCGACGCACAACCAGCCCGGCGGATGAAGAAATCCTGGCGGCAATCCCCGATCCGACGGCCCCGGCCACTTCCCGGCCCGAATTGGCAGCGGCATTGGCGAGCCTGTCCCCGGAGCACCGGGAGGTCGTCCTCATGCGGTTCGTCGATGACATGAGTCTCGACAAGATCGCCGGGGCCCTGGCAATCCCCTCCGGCACTGTTAAGTCCAGGCTCTACCGGGCTTTAGAGATTCTCCGCGCCGACCCCAGCACCCGCGAATATTTCCTCCTGTAGGGTGGACACCGCCCACCGACCTTCGCTCGTTTGCAGTGTGCCCGTAAGGGCATATGTAGGGGCGAGCCCCTGTGCCCGCCCTGGGCAACCACAGGGGGTTGCCCCTACGGCGTCACTGCAAATTAGGGCGTGGAAAATCTTCGGCGAGTGGAACTTTTCAGGCCGCTCCCGTGCTCCACAGAGTGGAGAAACCAACTATGACAGAACACAATAGACAATTCGATGCCGATGAGCCGCAGATTTCGCCGCGGCTCCATCAGGACCTGCGAGCCCTTTTCGAGCCGCCCGGCGCCGTGCCGCGACAGGTGGACAAGGCCATCGTGGACCAAGCGAGGCGTCGCCTCATTCGTCCGCGCCGCCTCATCATCCCCCTGCGGTGGGCGGCCGCAACCGCTGCCGCAGCGGTGATCGTCCTTGGGATGCTCCTGTACCATGGAAGCACTCCCCAAAATCATCAATCATCAATCATCCATCATCAATCGGGCCGCCTCGGCCCCGCAGACGTTGACGGCAACGGTCGCGTGGACATTCTCGACGCCTTCCGGCTCGCCCGGAACATCGAGTCACGCGGCCCGGCCGACATGAAATGGGACCTCAACGGCGACGGCCTCGTGGACCGCAAGGACGTGGACGCGGTCGCCTTCGCCGCCGTGCGTCTCGATCCGCGTCCGCAAGCGTCCCGTGGCGAGGGCGTGGGGACCCCAAACGCGACGAATCGCGTTTGGGAACCCTTCCCGCCCTTGCGTCGCGAGGCCATCCTGGCCTCGCTCTTCCCATGCCGCGATGTGCTCGTTACATCCGACACGCAAGGGCAAGCCTCTCCTGAGCAACGTCGAAGGAATAGCGCCGCTGCAAACTCGTTGTGCTTGTCGCGGGTTCTTGAGATCCTGGTGGCTTGGAATGGGTGGCAGCGTCAAGCGCAGCTTGGCGATGGTTCAAATCGATCGGGAAAAGAGCCATCGCCAAGGCCTTCGGCCTTGACGCGGCCACCCGTCTCAACAGCTCGTACCGCCCAGAACTCAACAAAGTGGGACGCTGCCAGTTCGTTTGGCAACTCTCTCAATAATAAGGGAGCCCGATCATGAAGCGTATTGTGACATTCAGCCTTGTGGCCGCATGCTCGATGCTCCTGCTGCTGGCCCCGCAGGCCAGCCACGCCGGCAGGCGCGTCGAGCGGCCGGTCCGGTTCGCCCCGGTGCACATCTACCTCGATTCGGGCGGCAAGCCGCTGGCGGCGTACCAGTTTGAGCTCAAGACCACCTATGGCCAGATCAAGATCGTCGGCGTCGAGGGCGGCGAGCATCCTGCGTTTCGCGAGGCCCCCTACTACGACCCGGCGGCCCTGATGAACGACCGCATCATCATCGCCGCGTTCAACACAGGCCGCGACCTGCCCGCCGGCCGCACTCGCATCGCCACGCTCCACCTGCAAATCCTCGGCGACGCCCAACCCGAGTACCAGTTGACCCTCGTCACCGCCGCCGATGCCGACGGGCAGACCATCCCCGCCGTCCTGAACCTCCAGACAGGAGAGAACCAATGAAGAAGCTCGTGATCGCATCCATCTCTCTCGTATCGCTCGCCGTCCTCGTGTTGGCCATCGCCATCTCTTCTCTCAGTTGCAGCCACGAATCGCCTCAGGCAGAACGGGCCGCGCCGGCCGCCATGGAACAGGCTGCCCCCGCAGATGCTTCGGGAGCGAAAAGTCCTGCCCAGCCGCAATCGAGCATGGAGGCACCGGACCAACGCCAGACTGACCAAGACCAAGACGCGATCTTCCTCCGCAAGGAACTCGAGTTGAGACAACGGGCCGGCGACAAGAAAGGTGACGCACTCCTCGAGACAGACGAGGCTGGCGTTCCGTATGCAAATGAGATCACCTATCCCAAGAACTGGGGAGAGACCACAGAGCGCGGCACAGCCACAGGCACCGTCGCAAGACCTCCTCTACTGGGTGATGTGCCTCTGGCAGGTCCTCTCTTTCGGGATCAAGAAAGGGAGACGGGCCTCTTCTACAGTGAGTCCGAAATGGAACCATCGGACCGCAGCGTAGGTGGCGGGGCACGTAAGGCCGGACGTGTGCCGGGATTGGCGGGCCAAGGTGCGATGGATTCAGTGTCGGGTGTGCGTGTTCCGCATCCGGCATGGGCGACTGTGACGGCGGACGAGATTTGGGTGATTGCGAAGGAGAGGGGCCCGGAGAGGCCGGAGGCGGTGGGGCCGGAGTATGAGACGCCGGGGTCGGGGGCGATGCTGGCGCAGATCAAGGAGGAGAAGGTGCCGCTGCCGCTCAAGCATACGGCCGTCAAGGGGCACGTCAGCGGGTATATCGCCACCGTCGAAGTCACGCAGCAGTTCCACAACCCGTTCAGCGAGAAGATCGAGGCGGTGTACGTCTTCCCGCTGCCGCAGAACGCGGCGGTCAACGAATTCATCATGGTCATCGGCGACCGGCGGATTCGCGGCATCATCCGCGAGCGGCAGGAGGCCGAGCAGATTTACCGGGAGGCCCGCCGCCAGGGCTACGTCGCTTCGCTGCTGACACAGGAGCGGCCGAATATCTTCACCCAGAAAGTCGCCAATATCGAGCCGGGCAAGGAAATCGACGTCAACATCAAGTACTTCAACACGCTCGCCTACGCGGACGGCTGGTACGAATTCACCTTCCCGATGGTGGTCGGCCCGCGATTCAACCCGCCCGGCTATAGCGAAGGCGTCGGCGCCGTCGGCCGAGGCAAGGCAGGCATCTCCGGCCAATCGACCGAAGTCCAGTACCTCAAGCCCAACGAGCGAAGCGGACACGACATCTCGCTGGCGGTCGATATCGACGCGGGCGTGAAGATCGAGGAGATCGCCTGCGCCAGCCACGTCATTAAGAAGGAGACCAAGGGTCACGCAAAGGCCCATGTCGAGCTCAGCCCGCTCGACAGCATCCCCAACAAGGATTTCGTCCTGCGATACAAGGTGGCGGGCGGGACGGTCAAGTCCGCCCTGGTGACGCACCGCGACAAGCGCGGCGGGTTCTTCACGCTGATGCTCTATCCGCCGGACGACCTCAATCGCCTGGCGCGGTCGCCGATGGAGATGGTCTTCGTGCTCGACTGCTCGGGCAGCATGAACGGCCAGCCCATCGCCAAGAGCAAGGAGGCGGTCAAGCGGGCTCTGCGAAAGCTCGAGCCCGACGACACCTTCCAGGTCATCGAGTTCTCCATCAGCGCCTCGCAGTTGGGCCCGGACCCGGTGCCCGCCACACCGGAGAATGTTCAGAAGGCCATCCGGTACGTCGATTCGCTCCAGGGCAGCGGCGGCACGATGATGATCGAGGGCATCAAGGCCGCCCTCGACTTCCCGCACGACCCGAAACGCTTCCGCCTCGTCTCCTTCCTGACCGACGGCTACATCGGCAACGAGGCGGAAATCCTCGGCGAAATCCACAAGCGCCTCGGCGCCAGCCGCATCTTCAGCTTCGGCGTCGGCTCCTCCGTCAACCGCTACCTGCTCGACCGCATGGCCAAGCTCGGCCGCGGTGCCGTCGCCTACATCGGCCTCAACGACAGCGGCACGGAGGTCGTCGACCGGTTCTACGACTGCATCAGCCACCCCGCCCTGACCGATGTCCGTATCTCGTACGGCGACATGGAAGTCTCGGAGGTCTACCCGAGGCAGGTCCCCGACCTGTTCGTCGGCCGCCCGATCATCCTCACCGGCCGATTCTCCGGACAAACACGCACCACAATCGACATCGCCGGCCGGCTCGGCTCTGCGCGCCGGAGCATCCGCATCCCGGTGGAATTCGACGATGACGCCGCCACGCATCCCGGCATCGCCTGCGTCTGGGCCCGCAAGCGGATCGAGGACCTGGCGAGCCAGGCCACGTACGACACGGACCCCGACCTGCCCGCCGAGATCAAGCAGGTCGCGCTGCAATACTGCCTGATGAGCGCCTACACCGCGTTCGTGGCCGTCGACAGCACCCAGACCACCGCCGGCGACCACGGCACGACCGTCGCCGTCCCCGTCCCAGTCCCCGAAGGCGTCCGCTACGACACCACCGTCCAAGACTGACAGGCATTTGAAAAGTAGCACGGGCATCTTGCCCGTGAGTAGCACGGGCGTCTCGCCCGTGAAAAAGATGGTCCTTGGCAGGGCCAAGATGGCCCTGCGACTGGGCCCCCAAACGCAAGAGGATGCGTTTGGGAACCCACTCATGGGCAAGATGCCCATGCTACGATGAATCGACCTTGCCCGGCGTGCTGTGACAGGACGGGAGAATAAGGAAAGGGGAAAATGAACATGGCAACGTCGCACCAGACAAAGGGCCTCACACGAGTCGATGTGCTGATCGTTGCGGCGGTGGGTATATTTGTCCTGTGCCTGGCGCCGGCGATCAGTCAGCAGATGAAGTCCGACGCCTCGCGCACTGTCTGCAAAGCGAACCTCGCCGCCATCGGCAAAGCCATGCTCACCTACACCAACGACAACAACGGCTCCCTGCCCCGCGCCGGCGGACGGAACACCGAGTGGTATCAGACACGCGCCTGGGATGCGAAAGACCGTCGTGCAGCGTTCGGGCTTGCCGCCGACGGGACCGGAGGACAAGCCACCATCAGTTCGAGTCTTTATCTGCTCGCGAAGTACATGGGGTTGGAGCCACGGCGGTTCGTCTGTCCGGGCGATAACGGGACGACCGAGTTCAAGCTCGCGGACGTGCCTGGCATAAGGAAAGATTTCACACTGTCGGACGCCTGGGATTTCGGCCCGGACGCATACAAGCATTGCAGCTATGCCTACCAGATTCCTTATAACCTGTATTGCCTGACGACTTGGAACAATCCGAGCATGCCCGTCGCGGCCGACCGCAATCCCTGGATTGCCAGCCCCGCCGGTAAAGTGAAGGACTGGGCCTCCTTCAAGCCGGACATCGAGCCGATGAAAGGGACCGCAGAAGACGCTCGCAAGGGCAATTCCCTGTCGCATGGGCAGGATGGGCAGAATGTCCTGTTCCTGGATGGGCACGTGTCATTTGAAGAACGTCCTTGGTGCGGGATCGACAAGGACAACATCTACACGGTCTCTCGCAACGCGGCTCAGGGAGATGCGTGGGGCACGCCGCCTATTGCCGAGACGACCTGCTGCCCCGCGAATCGAAACGATTCCCTGCTCGTCCACGATCCTGAGTTGGTGCATGAGGAGGTAACTCGCCAGGCCCCGAGCATCGACTCGAAGAGCCTGCGGCAAACCGCCGTGGTCGCCACACTGGATTGTCCCCTGCCCGAGCATAAGAACGTGATCTGGTGCTCCACGTTCCAGATGGCCTGGGACAAGTTCAAGGAGGACATCATCGGCGAACCGATCCACGTCATCGGGGCCGAAGCGATGGCGAATCGTCTCAACCAAGCCCAGTTCCCCATTGGGGCCATCGAGGAGAAGTCGTACTATGTTGCCGCCGGCTTTGTGGACAACGGCATCATCGAGCGGATTCAAAACGAGATGCCCCGGCGTTTTCCATCCGAGCCCGTGCCAGTCTTCGATGGACGCTACAAGACGCTGCCCGAGGTGGCCGTCGCTTTTGCGTACTTGAACGTGGATGTGGGATTCGCTTATCCCTACTACACCCGCCAGGGCGCGTTCAGCTTCGAGGACTCCAACGGCACGCGCACGGGCGTAACCGCATTCTCCGCCCAGAATCAGATTGAGATAGGCGACTACCAGAAGGTCCGCGATCAGGTAGAGGTCCTGTTCTACGACGAGGGCGATACTCCCGCGCAGGCCGAGTTCGCCGTCGATTTGTGCAAGCATACAAAGCCGTATCAGGTCGTGCTTGCCCGCATGCCACGCAGCAACACCCTCGGCGAAGCTGCCCGGATCGTGCAGGAGAAAGCCGCCGAATTCAAAACCGATCCGGACTATGAGACCCTTCGCAAGCTTCGCACCATCGACACTCTGATCGTCCCCGACGTGCTCTTCAAGCTGACTCATCACTTCGACGAGTTGCTCGGCAAGTTTCTCGGAAACGCGAAATGGCAGAGACACTTCTTCTTTGAGGCCGTGCAGAAGATCGACTTCACACTGAGCCGCACCGGCGTGATTCTGAAATCCGAAGCGCGTTTAGGTTCAGCCTCCGGCAGACCAGGAAGCCGGAACACCCCCCGCCATCTGCATTTCGACCGGCCTTTCCTGATCTATGTCAAGATGCGTGACGCCGGCGCCCCGCCCTTCTTCGTCATGTGGGTCGACAACGCTGAACTCATGAAACGCTATTGAGCGGCCCTGGACGCAAAAACATGGCGATGTAAGTCTCTGGGCCACAAGGGCTTGCGAGTAGTTTCGCTATCTAACAGAGATTGCTGCAACATTCGGCTCGCCGGAGCGTCTCTAGTATATGGTTTGATGACCAGTCACGCACCAGTTGCTGCCCGCAGGGGCCAGGTTATGCAAAACAAAGCCAATGATGGGCCGGAGGCCCTTGGGATTGCGGAACGTGGATTGCGGATTGCGGATTGAAGAGCAGGAGACTGTCACAGCGGGCCTCCGGCGGCAAGCACCCGAAACAAAGGCAATTTGCACGGACGGCCCCTGCCGATGGGGGGCGTATCATGCGAAACAAAGCCAATTTGCTGGGAGCAGGTGGCAGGCTGGAGGAAACTGCGCGGATGATTTTGGGAAACAAAGCCAATTTGCGGCCGGACAGAAGGATTGTAAGTGCTGTTATGGAAAAGGGTTGTGGCAGAGACGCGGCTTTGGGGCTTGTGACAAACAAAGCCAATTTGTCCTGCCGGACGCATGGCGTGCACGGCACACCCTACGAAGCGGTGGAGAATGCGCTGCGCAAAACAAAGCCAATTCCCGAGAGTGGCCCCCCTGCCCGGCGAGGGCGTGTCGTGCGAAACAAAGCCAATTTGCGCTTGCGGGTTCGCAATGTGCCCGTAAGGGCATTCAGGAAAACGCCTTACGGCGTCACTACAAACGAAACCTGCCGCGCCAAACAAAGCCAATTTCAACCTGGAGGGCCCGGTTCCGGGAATTGAGAGAAGCGGTACAATGACCAGGATCGTGTCTGTCGCAGTGCATGTATCGAGGTCGATAGGATGAAGATACTGGCGGTGATTGGGAGTCCTCGGAGGGGCGGGAACACGGATGTTCTGGTGTCGAGGATAGCGGAGGGGGCGCGGGCGGCGGGGGCGGAGGTGGAGGTTCTGCGGCTGGGGGATCTGACGATCCGGGAGTGCGATGGGTGCCACGCGTGCTGGCGGGGGCGGGTGTGCAGCAAGGATGACGACATGCGGCAGGTCTATCCGAAGATCGCGGGCTGCGACGTGATCGTGTTCGGGACGCCGGTCTACTGGTACGGGCCGACGGCGCTGATGAAGGCGTTCATCGACCGGTTTGTGTACTTCAACTGCGAGGCGAACCGGCCGCAGGTGCGCGGCAAGAAGGCGGCGGTGGCTGTCGTGCTGGAGGAAGAGCGAGCGGAGACGTGGCGACCGGTCGTCGAGTTCTTCGAGAAGAGCCTGGCATACCTGGAGATGGACTTAGCCGGGACGATTGTTGTGCCGGGAGTCGGCGCCAAAGGCGCTATCCGCAACAAGCCCGACCGGCTTGAAGAAGCGTTCCACCTGGGCGAAAAGCTCGCAATGAGCTTCGACGAGCAACAGCGGTAGCCAAAGGACATCAGTCAGCGGGCGCCAGACCGGCGATTGTGTAGACATGTGCGATTGGATGGGCAAGGCATGCTTACGCGAGCGTAAGCATGGCACCCGGCAATGAACTTCGACGAGCAACAGCGGTAGTCAAAGGACATGAGTCAGCGGGCGCCAGACCGGCGGATTGTGTGGACATGTGCGATTGGATGGGCAAGGCATGATTACGCGAGCGTAAGCATGGCACCCAGCCTTTGTCGAAGTTGTCTGTCAATATCCACTGCAACCGACGAACTGATCCACTCCTGCCCCGGCGGTCGGCCGTCAGTTGCTGATCAGGCGCAGGAGCTGGTCGGCCAATTTCGGATCAATGTCCTCAAGAATATGTTCTTGCTGGAGCGCCAGGCCACGGTCGCCGATTCCCAGGTAGGCTCTGCCCAGGTTGTAGTAGGCCCGTGCGTGATTCTGATCGGTCGTGATGACATCCTTGTAGCACTGGATGGCCTGGTTGTAGAGTCCAACCTCCATGTACGCATTGCCGGAGAGGACCTGGACCTCGTTGATCGCCGGATCAAGCTCCTTGGCATCCTTGAAGGCCTGCATGGCCTCATCGTAGCGGCCCAGGCTGGAGAGGGCCAGGCCGAGGGACATGCGGGCTGCAGCGGAGTCCGGCTTGATCTTCAGGGCACGTTGATACGAGTCGACGGCCTCCGGGTAGCGGCCGAGGGCGGCGTTCGCCTTGCCCAATCCGAAGTGCGCGTCGAAACAGTTCGAGTCCAGGCCGATGGCCCGCTGGTAGGAGGTGATCGCCTCCAGGGGCCGGTTGTCGTCGTTATAGGCATCACCGAGCAGGACATGGGCATAGGGGTCATCCGACCGGAGCTGGACAAGTTTCTCGCAGGTGCCCACAGCTTCGAGAGGCCGGCCCGAGGCGCCCAGGTGCTTGCCCAGAAAGCTGTACGCGCCGGCCCGGTCAGGACTTGCGGACGCGACGCGACTGAGAATCGCGGCCCTGGCCCCAGCCGTGCTGACGACGCCGCTCTTGATGAGCAGCAAGACCCCGGTCAGCAATGCGGCGACAATGAGCAGGGTCAATCGAATGCCACGGAGAGACCCGGGTCTCCCACGGCCTGCAGCAGCCGATTGGGGCGAGTCAACCGGCGACACATCCCCAACGGGAGCCCCTCTGCTGAATGGGCCGGCATAACGGTCAATAGTCTCCATGTGCAGTAGTCTGCGTTTTCGCGACGTTAGGTGTGACATAGCCAAATGATCCCAATGCCGAGGCGGCGTGCCCGAAACCCGCCAGTGCGTGCTCCAGGCAGCGCCGGTGAAACAAGCCGGTCTTCTATTATCTCTAGAAAGCATACAGAACGCGATGGCAGCGACCAAACCGGCTCATGTCGATTTGACTGGCGAACGTCGGATAATTGGCGTGCTGGGGACCCTGCTCACGCGGTCTGTCCCAGTGGCTGCCAGGTGGATCGGTCCGGCCAGAGGTGCGCGGACTCCGAGCGCCTGGAGCGTCGCCTCCAGGTCGCACGCCAGGAGAATCGAAGAGGGCTGCGCACCGCGCCGCAGCCCTCCCGCTGCACGTCCTGCGTGGCCGTGACTACAGTAGTCTACGCATGCGCAGACTGCCGAGCACACCCAGGCCGATTCCGACCAGCAGCAATGTGCCTGGTGCGGGGATGACTTGGGGCGGCTGGGGCTGGCCGTTGACCACTGAGAAGAAGTAGCGTCCGAGAATCGAGCTGTTCAGGTCGTGGTGGATCAAGCCGGTAGAGCTGGTGTCAAGGAAATAACCGTTCACACCGGAGCCAGGGAACTCGAAGAATGTTCCCGCAGTTCCGGTGCCGGCCGAGTATCCTGCGCGGGCCGACTCTCCCCCGAAGCCGTTGACTCCGCCGCTCGCATCGCCGGTCTCCCACTGGATTTTGTCATAATTGAATTCCATGTCGAAGTCGCCGGGATTACGGTCCGAGCGGTCGATCAGCACCAGTTGGAAGCTGTTGAGCTTGTCCGCGTGTTCGTCGTAGTAGCCGACGTTGACCCAATCGACGCCGAATGTGTTGCGGCCGTCTATCGTCCCCTGCCCATACCGAACCACATCGGAATTTGGCGCACGCGTATCGACATCGGCGAAGAATGGGGCGATGATCGGCGTACCGAGGTCCGTCCTCAACCCGAACGGCGTGAAGTTCGCCAACGGGCTCTCGAATGTGACGTTGCCGTTATTGTTCACAAACAGGCCCGAGTACATGGCACCGAAGAAATTCACATTGAAGCCGATCGGCACGGCGCCCGTGGATTCGTCGTCATTCCGGTCGAGGAACGAAGAGTCGAAGTCCGGCCGGACCGCCGCCCCCTGTACAGCACCCCCCGCCAGCAGCCCCCCCGCAATCGTCAATAGCAGCAATCCCCCTCTCATTTCTCATCCTCCCTGATTGCACGTACCGTTTGTACGCACTCCTTTGCTTCGATACGTCAGTTGCCGGATCGTGCCTCGGGCGTCAGACAACCTCCTTTCCCGCCCGGCCATCGGCCCCATTATTGGAGCCATCTATCGGCCACAGGCACGCGGTCTGCAAGGTGCTTGTATCACCCGGGATTCCGACGCGGAAAGCACGCGGGCAAATCAGTGGAGTTGGCTGCTTCGCAGAGAATCGCTCTGCGCGGGTGAGGCCGGGGAACTGCGCTCTTGATCCCCCCTTCCGCCTGCACTGGGCTGCCGCTCACATCCATAGCCGGCGCCCGACAGCCGCCACACGCCGTCATCTTCCCGGGCGAGTCGAGATCATATACCGATGTTCACCTGCACATCCCTTTTCCCATGAGCGGCGCAACAATGTCAAGTAGGGAAATTGCTCAGCACATGACGCACCATTGGCAGTTTGCCGGTCGGCTCAGACGGTGCGGAAAATCCTTCCGAGCGAGTAAGGGAATTCGTCATGGAGGCAGGCCGCCCATTGCCGTACAGAATACAGTGGTCGGACTGGATCGACCTGAAACGCAGCGGAGGGTAGTACAGTTGTGCAGAGAAAGGAGATCACGTCATGGCACTGACGAGACGCATGGGTTTCACGGAAACCGACCGGATTGAGTCCGTGTTGCGCGATATCGATGAGAGCACGATGAACATCACGGGCACGAGCCTGTTTCACGTCCTGACGGTGGCCAGCATCGCTGTGTCCATCGGCCTGTTCGCCAGCGGAAAGAAGACGGCGGCCCTCTTCGTCGGGCTGTGGCCCGCGACGTTCCAGGCGTTGAAATCCGCCTCCCAACGGCGCTGATCCGCAGGGACTGGTCGGCATCGTACGACCCGAGGCGACTGAATGTGCATCTGCATGTGCAGGATGGGACGCCGGCTCAGAGAGGTGCACTCATTTCAGCCGCATATGCCGGGCCCGAAAAGAGCCATCGGCCAGACTTGGAGGCTGCTGTCGCGTGCAACCGACAGCATGGCGCCAAGACCGTCGCCGGTTTGGGCCAACGGCGTATGCTTCTTATGCTTTACGTAGGATACCGTCTTACCCATCAGACGCTGCAGATGTCGAGAAATTCGCGTAGAGAAAACTGGCACATGGACTTCGGCATAGGCATCATCAACAAAGTTCTGAATCGACCGACTGAGGTGCGGGGAGAGCTCGGTTGCTTCGGCCTGGGCGACTGGTGGCTTCAGACATTCACTCCGGCCGAGCAGGCCCATATCGAGGCCCTGTACCAGCGGCCCGGCCGGCCGTCCCGGAAAAGACCCTTGACGAGAGGCAATCGGTCCTCCGCGTACCAGACTGCGGCGGGCCTATTGACCGCCGTGGCGGGCCAGCTCAGGAAGAGCCCTGACGACAGGGGACTCGCCTGCAAGATCCTGGCCAAGGCACAGGACCGAGCACTGGCCGAAGACGATATCCTCGGGCTCCATTTCACCTACCAGGAACTGATCCGTCTGCATTACTCCTGGAGGGAGCAGTTCGCTGATGCTCTCGATCTGGCGTTCGGCGCCTGCTATAAGCAGACGAGGATTGCGCCCCAGGCAGCGAAGGCGTTTCAGCAAACGTATCCGGGCAGGGCACTACCCGTCCACGTCGGTTATGAGCTGATGGCGGCGATCCTGGAAAAGCAAGGCGACTGCGCGCGGGCCATTGAGTGCTGCAAGCAGGCCCAGGCGGAGGGCTGGCCGGGAAACTGGGTGTGGCGGATCCAGCGGATGGCCAGAGGACCGAGCGGGTCAGTCACGTCCATATCGTCATCCGGCATCACACCCATCACGCAGTGAGCCGGAGCATCACGCGGATTACGCTACGAACCTCCGGTGTGTCGCGCACGCCGGACGAAACTGCCCAAATACAAAGTGGGAAGTTCGAAGCGGCGAGGCTCCCAACTTCCCACCTGAAGTTCCAGCCGCAGACCCGGGTGTCTGCCTATGGAACGGTCTTAGGCTTCTACTTGGCCTTGCCCGTCACGTGAACCACGTCCGTCCCCTGGAACGTCACGTGGTCGGGCAGCTTGCCCGTGACCAAGACCGTGTTGTCTCCCTGCTTCAGGGCCGCTTCGACGGCTGACCTGTCGAATTTCACCATGCGTTCGAGCACGCCATCGCCGTCGTGATCGGTGGTGTTGGCGATCCTCGTCTCGCGCGAGGCCCAGCCTTCCTCGCCCACGTACGCGCTGACGCCCTCAAGGGTCACATTCTGGCTGTCGATATTGGCAATATCATAGCCCTCCGCCAGCTCGATGTAGCAGGTAATCCAGTTCCCCTTGCTGTTGAGGTTCAGCACGTTCGGATCGACATCGACATCGTCATGGATGATCGTCTCGACGGGCCCCGCGATCAGCCGGAGATTGTCCCACTGTGTCCAGCAGGCGGCATAGACTTGCCCGCCGGTCTTGGCCGTCATGCGGAGCTCGACCTGATGGAACCCGGACCGCCCGGAGACATTCACCTCCTGATTCAGATAGGTACCGGCGGAGGTCTGAGTCCACAGAGGCACGTTATCGACAATCAACTCCGCTTCAAAGAAACTGCCGAAGTCCGTTGGGACAGTGGCGCTATAGACGGCCAGCCGGACATCGAAGACAATACGGCCAATCCCCGTCAGGTCGATCACCTGGTAGATGCTCTGGTAATCCCCCGCGGTAAAGGACCGCCCGTACCGGCTGAAGAGCCCCCCCGCACGCAGGCCGTCCGTCTTCCACACGGTAGTCACCTGCGAGCCGAACCCCGTGTGATCCAGGTTCCTGAGCCTCCAGTACGACGGTACTGTGTCGGGCCACGGGGTGACGGAATAGTACTGCTCAAAGCTGCCATTGACAATGTCAGCCGCCGACGGGGCCGAGCAAACCAGAACCGCCACCAGGGCAAAGCCCAGAGTCCCTGCACGGCAAACACCGGCTGTCAGGTTTCTGCGAATACTCGAACATGGGTTAGTCATAGGTTAATCCCTCCAAGAGCGACATGCCTGAGCGAATACGGGAGAAACCCGCGTATGGGCAGGCAGTCACAGCGCGCACCTTGTTATGTCAGGGTCATTCTTCTTATTCCAAGCGGAATCGGTGAAGGGGCGCGAGAATTGATGATACTTCTATGACATCTATCTATGGAAATTATAACCCAGGATTCCTCCCCTCCAAATGCCCGCGCCATAAAAACTGAAGTCTATGTCAATTCGGCTCTGGCGGGTAGAATCGGTCTGACGCCCGGGCCCGCACTGCTGGGTCGGTGCCGGCGAGTGGACGAGTCTGCCGCCGATGCCTGGGACGCTTTGCGAAGGAACTGACGATGATCGTGGATGCCGATTGCCATATCTCGCCCGTCCGGGAGGGCGTGAATATCACCGTGGATGAGCTGCTGCGGCGGATGGACCATGCGGGCGTGGATAAGGCACTTGTCTGGCTGGCCCCGCCGTACAGGCGTGAGATCGACGAGTCGAATGCCTACGTTTGCCAGTCGGTCAGGGCCCACCCGGACCGCCTGATGGGGTTCGGCTGGGCCGATCCGCGCCTGGGCGTGCAGAAGGCCAGGGAGATGGCTCGCAAGTGTATCCACCAGTACGGCTTCCACGGCGTCAAGCTCAACGGGGCTCAGAACGACTTCTTCGTCGATGACCCCGACCTGTCCATGCCCGTTGTCGAGGAGATCGCCAGGACGGGCAAGCTCCTCGCCTTTCATTGCGGCGTCGATGCCTTCGAGCGGACGCACCCGTCCCGAATCGCCAGGATCGCCCGCCAGTTCCCCGAGACGCAGATCCTCTGCGTTCACATGGGCGGGGTGGGCTTTCCCGACATGAGCAAGGCCGCGATTGAGGCGGCCCAGGAATGCCCCAACCTCCACCTGATCGGCAGCATGGTCGCGCACACGTCCGTGCTCAACGCCGTCGAGGCACTCGGGCCCGACAGGGTCAGTTTCGGCAGCGACACCCCTTTTGCCCTGATGCACGTCTGCGTGGCGATGTACAACGCACTGCTCGACGGCGAAGTCTCGCCGGAGCAGAAAGACCAAATCATGGCCGGCAACATCCTCCGCCTCCTCACCCGCCGCTCCGCGTGAAGCAGCGGCAATCCCTCTGCGATTGCCAGACACTAGCTCCGACAGCGCCCCCCCATCTTCAGCCACCGCCTGACCCGGCCTGCCCACGCAATAATGAAGAATGAAGACCCGGCCCCATTCTCGGCCCCATTCTTCCCCTGCAACAGCGATGTGCCCTTTCCGGAATCCCTCTGTGAAATGTGTAGGTGTGACCCCGTATCCTTGGCTCCTTGCCCGATATCCTTGCACCGGTCTCACGAGACAAGCGCCGCCGGGGTCAATCCGGACTCAAGACGACGCGCATGCCCAGGGTCCTGGCAGCGAAGGTTGGCTCCACAGAGGGCCGACCGGCGGAACGACACCACGTAGGCGAATCATTCCAGCCGCCGCCACGATAGACACGCGACGTACCGCCTAAAGGTCCTTGCGGGTCCGCCTGGGGGCTGCTCGCATAATAGCCGGCAGCGTACCAGTCGCTGCACCACTCTGAGACGTTGCCCGACATGTCATGAAGGCCCAATTCATTCGGCACCTTTTGGCCGACAGAATGTGACATGCCTGCGCTATTTGTGTAATACCACGCTACCGTGCCCAAATCGTTTGAGCCCGCATAGTCGAAACCAGCACCCTTCGTACCTCCACGTGCAGCGTATTCCCACTGGGCCTCCGTCGGCAAGCGATAGCTGTAACCGGCAGGCAAGCGCCCCGCTCCACGCTCGCGATCAGTCAGTTTCTGGCAAAAAGCAACGGCATTATTCCAAGAGATTTTCTCCACCGGCAGATCTGGTCCGACGTGCTGACTCGGATTTGTCCCCATGAGCGTCTGGTACTGGGATTGTGTCACCTCACACTGGCCCGTCCAGTAACCCTTGCTGATTCGTACCGTGTGAACCGGCTTCTCATCGCTCTCGCCACTATTGGAGCCCATTTGGAAGGTCCCTGCCTCTACGTAATGCATCGCTATCCCAAGGTCAGGCACTACCCAGCTTGCATCGGGCACGGGCAAGGTGGTTCCCCCCGCGTTAGGTTCAGTCTGAACGAATTCTGCCTGGACGGTGTAGTCTGCATCGACGATCACGGTCGTGCTGGAGGCGCTCGGATCAGCGACCCTGCCCGCCTGCACCGCTGAGCCTGTCCAGTTGACGAACCCATAGCCCGCCTGCGGGCTGGCCACGATGGGCACCGAGGCCCCTTGATTGTACGTGAACAGCCCTACACCGGGAGAGCTCACGGAGCCGCCTGGCGAAGACGAGACCATCAAAGTGTGGGTGGTGACTTGCGGCAGTGGCACGAAATTGGCTTGGAGAGTGTAGTCGGCATCGACGGTAACAGTCGTGCTCGGCGCGTTGGGATCTGCCACCTTCCCTTTGCGCACGGCCGAGCCTGTCCAGTTGACGAAGCCATAGCCAGCCTCTGAAGTCGCCATCACTGACACCGAGGCCCCATGATCGTATACGAATGATCCTTCGCCTGGAACGGTCACAGACCCGCCGATCAGAGTGTAGGTCGTCAGAATGTGGACACCCTGCACCCCACTCGGATTGCCACCGCAGTGCCCCTGCGAACCGTATACCGCAGCACAGAGGGCCTGATATCTCGCCAATTCTTGCTCGAAAGCCGCCACGTCGGTGTCGTCCACCTTCCCGTCGGGAATCCCGATCACCAGCTTGCCGTCCTTCATGCTGGCTATATCGGCCATCGAATTGCCGACCTCGCCCAAATCGCGAAGCACCACGGCGTAGTCATTCGCATCTACCACCCGGTCACCGTTGAAATCCGCAAGCGACACCCGGTCCGTGCGAAGGACAAACCAGTGTATCGGTCCGACGTATGGTCGTCGTGGAAGGGCAGGCAACGGTATTGTTCCAACCCCATTGCCGTCCGCCATCAGTGCCCTCAGGTAGTAGATAGGAAACGTGTGCGCATTTGGGTCCGGGACATCAGCATCCGCTGCACTCGGAGTGTATTCCTGGAAGAGCAGGAGCCTACCTCCAAACGTTCCCTTGCTTTCGAGTGGCAGGCTGAATCTCAGCGCGTTCGTTACTCCAGTGCCCCCGTTCACCTGCCCCTGATACGCTACCGAGAAGTTGCCCTGCTCGATATGGAATGGCGTCATGCTGGCAGGGGGCCGGGCATCCTTTTTCAGATAATCACTGCCGACTCTGGAAAGGAGCTCCCAATAGATGCCTGCACCTATCACATACCTGCTATCCTGCGTGTCCTTGGCCCCTTCAGTGGCTCCATTCTGGTAGATCAAATCGACCGTTCGCGTCCACCCCTCCCTGTCGTGGATGCTCTCGATTCTCAGTACATGCGGGGCGTTTTGGGAGAGGTCGGCGGGGAGGAGTCCGGGGGTGGTGAAGGTCTTAACCATCCCACCGCTGGAGCCGGCGGTGTTGTAGGCGTGGGCCTGATACGAATAGGTCGTGTCGGCTCGCAGGCCGCTGAGGGCGATCTTGAACGTCTGAGGGCCATCCACGCCAAACTCCCATGTGCTGGTGAAGACGCCCTCTCCCTCCGTCCAATAGCTGAACCCAAAGTCACATGCCTTGGCGTTGTTCCTGATCCGGCCTTCCAGCGTCGCCGTGGTGTACGTCACGTTCCTCGCCGCCCCCGTCTCCACGACCGGCGCCTTCGGGCGAGGTATGAAACTCACTGTGCCGGTGCCGGTTATGTTGCTTAAAGGAATTGTTCCAACACTTTTTGCATCATACTCAACACCTTCAACAGTTATAAAAACATCTTCAAGAGGATCATTAAAACCATTAGTAGAGACATTAAGATAAGGATTATTTATGGGCGGTATTTCCCCACCACTTTAAGAAATAACAGTATAAGCAAAAGTTACACTTGAGGTGCTGTTTACTGGGCGAACATCTGCGCTTAACTCTCTCCCTTCTACTAACGATGTAATTTTCGAAGCAATGCCCGAAGGATCAAACATAGGATACCAAAGCATATCATGATTATCTACTCCTTCTAAAGCATCAGAATGATGAGCAAATCCCCATCCACTGCTAGTGTACGAAGGATTTATAGCATAACGAAGGCTTATATTTCCTTCAGAAGCTTCTGCTTTATCAGCAAATATAAATGGCAAAGCCAATGCAGTTAACTCTTCTTTAGCATGTTTTTTAACAAATCTGCCAATGCCTTTAACAGCTTCTTTTCCTGAATTTACCAATCTTTCTAATGTCTTTTTCATACTATTTCTACTGTCACCGATTTTCTGCGGTTGCCGAGCATGGAATGCCGATGGATGAGGTATGGATACCATCGAAGAGACAGGGATGTCGTTGTTGGAGCATTCGCAGGCGCGATTGTTGTTGGCAGA